>Ga0214542_1008730_pt1 | contig 16407 bp, 17 predicted proteins | sample CNSS1metaG_FD_160096 | JGI IMG/M metagenome (GOLD analysis project Ga0214542, IMG submission 160096) | Root nodule microbial communities from cowpea collected in UCLA plant growth center, Los Angeles, California, USA - CNSS1 | ecosystem: Host-associated > Plants > Roots > Nodule | place: USA... | reverse complement strand
TAAAAAAAAAAAAAAAAAAATATATATATATATATATATATATATATATATATATATATATATATATATATATATATATATATATATATATATATATATATATATATATATATACGTGGCATGTATAACACGAAATACATTTAACACATACTATTGCTAAAATAAAATATAAATATATTATGCATTATAGATATATACAAAATAATAATAATAATATTAAGAATAGTACCAAAAATAATAATAATAATAATAATACAAAATAATAATATAATAATAATACTAAATATTCAATAACACTAATAGTAATATTAATTCAAATAATAAAAATAATTATAATTATAATAATAACAATGTAAAATAATAATAAAATTAACAATAATAATAATATTAATAATAATAATAATAACAAATATTCATTAGTATTAATCATATTAATATTAATACTAATAATAATTATATATTATTAGTTATGTATAATAAAATAATATTGTTATATGATTATAATATATAATTAAAATTTTAAATTATATATTATATTGAAATGAAATACATAGATATGTTGTTAAAATAAAATGTAAATATATTATATATTATGAATCTCGTACAAAATAAATATAACACTGAGAGATTGAGGTTGAACTTAAAATTTATCAATAAAGACATATATAAACAAAAAAAAAGCAATATAAAATTAAAAAAAATAAAATAAAACTTAAAGCACTATATGTCTATATTAATGAGTACATATTCACGGTGATTTTATTTCATTTTCTCTAAAGTTATTTTAATTGAAATACTACTGATAATCATAATAATAAAAATAATAATGCTAATAAATAATAATAATAATAATAATAATAATAATAGTAATATTATCAATACTAATAATAATAGTAAAAGTAATAATATTAATAATAATAGTGGTTAATAAAATAGTGCATATATATATATATAATAATAATAATAATAATAATAAATATTCATTAGTATTAATAATATTAATACTAATAATAATAATATATTATTAGTTATGTATAATAAATTAATATTGTTATATGATTAAAATATATAATTAAAATTTTGAATTATATATTATATTGAAATGAAATATATAGTTATGTTGCTAAAATAAGATGTAAGTATATTATATATTATGAATCTCGTAAAAAATAAATATAACATTAAGAGGTTGAGGTTGAACTTAAAATTTATCAATAAAGACACATATAAAAAAAAGCAATATAAAATTAAAAAAATAAAATAAAACTTAAAACACTGTATGTCTATATCAATGAGTACATATTCACGGTGATTTTATTTCATTTTCTCTAAAGTTATTTCAATTGAAATACTATATATTTATTTATTAAAATATAACAGAAAGATAAGTATACATTAGTTTTTGTAATAAGGATATGTTTACTTATTTTACTTTCTATTATATATTAAAATTTAGCAGAAATAATAAAATTTATAAATAATATTAAAATAAATGTACTAAAAATAGTAAGAATAAAAATAATAAAAGAAATTACAATTTACAAATAATAATAATAACAATATCCTAATAATTGTTAATGATAATAATAATAATAATTATTATTATTAAAATTTATAATAATAATAAAACTAATAACAATAGTAGTAATTGCATTGATAACAATAAATATAATAACAATATAAACAAAATATTATTATTAAATGTAACAATATTATTAATATTAATTATGCTATTAATTAAAATAATACTACTAATAATCATAATAAAAAGATAATAATTCGAATAAATAAATTAAATAATAATAATAATAATAATAGTAATATTATCGATATAAATAATCGTAACAAAAATAATAAATGTAATAATAAGGAGTATAATAATAATAAGTATGATAATACTATTATTATAATAAGAAGTAATGCAATAATACTATTTATTATAATAAGAATAGTACTAATAATAATGGTGATATTAATAATAAAATAATAATAGTAATATTATTAATAATAATGACAATGATAACAATAATACTAATGATAAATAATAATATACTAATAATAATAATAAATACTAATAATAACAATAATATAAATACCTATTATAATAATATAAAAACTAATAATAATAATATTATTAATACTAATAATGTTATTAATTAAAATAATTGAATAATAAAAATAATAATAATGCTGTTAATACTAATAATAATAATAAATATAGTAGTAATATTATAAATACTAATATTATTATTAATGTAATAATATTATTAATAGTAATTATGTTTTCAATTAAAATAATACTACTACTAATAATCATAATAATAAAAATAATAATGCCAATAAATAATAATAATAATAGTAATATTATCAATACTGATAATAATAGTAAAAATAATAAATGTAATAAATAATAATAATACTGCTAATAAATAATAATATTAATATATATAACTCTAATAATAATAAACTTATAATAAAAATAATAAATATAATAATAGAAATGTGTGTTCAGTGACATTTTTGAAAATAAGATAAGATGGTGAGGATATTTATCTGGTGGCAGTTCTGTAAATTAGTAAAAGTAGTAATGTTATTTCGGACAAAGCGGAGACGTGTTAAATGACAAAAAATCCAGAAAAAAATTGTTCGTGGCAAAGTAAAATATGAGTTGGATTTGAGACAAAAATTATAAAAGACAAATCTAATCACACTAATAAAACTATATATTTCAACTAATTCTCTCTACATAAAAGGTAAGTACATTACTGAATTAAAAAAGTTAATTAACTTTTTTGTATAACAATATTGGTGAAATCATTTTTGCATTAGAATGGTTGTTTCTGAAGCCAGCCATCAGTGTCAATGAACTTGGTGCTTGTCATACTCTCAATTGTTTCTAGATCCAACTTCTTCATCCAACTCACTCTTTGAGAAGTGTCAGAACCTGGCCCAAAATTCCCATACTCTGCAAATGTTATGTTACCCCTGCAAATGCCTTATATTAAATCACAAAGTATGGCAGATTCAACCAAAAGATTTTGATTATTTTTTTTTCAAAATAACTTTCTTAATTTTTTATATAAATTTGATATATTTTTTCTTGTCACAAATTTTATAATATTGTGATTTTGGGTGATCTAACAAGTGTTTGCATATGCTTAAGATATATTTATATATTAACATGAATGAATTAGTTCATATGTTGACATAATATCTATATATATGTGGGATTAATTGAGAGAGAGAAGGAATACAAACATACTCATTTGGATGATATCTCCATGCATCCCACCCAGCAGGTTGTACAACGTTGGAGAAGTTGGTCTTGTAAAACAAAACCCTAGCATGACTTCTCCATGGTCTCCCCAAATAAGTTGTTCCATTTCCAAACACATGGCAATAATTGAAAACAAACCCATTTCCATCTTCTGAATTTGTTCTCCCTTGTGCTGTGATGAACCCCGGTAACCCAGCATCTAGTGCCCCACCTATCACGGATATGGAACACCTCTACCAACAAAACAACACATGTTCATCAAAATCACTCATACATCAAACCATTTTTTCATGATATCAAACAAAACTAAAAATTTCAAATTTGAGGGTCGAAACGGTTGGATCTAGAAAGAGAATATACAACACCAATGAGACATAAGCCTAATCTACACATAATGGATTGACATTACTCTCAACAAAACTTTAAAACAGTAAATTTATGGATTTTCATCTTTATATATTGTTAAATTTTCTCATTTTTACTTAACGTAAGATTTAGACTCACATTTGGATAACCAACCAAAATTATATAATATAATACTTATTAGTATTATTGTTATTGTATGGAGCTACAAGGTTGAACAAGTGGTAAAAATTGAAAAAATGGTAAGAGAGGTTCTTGATCAATTTTTTCTATTAATTTAAGAGATATAAAATTGGTTTGAAAGATCTGAAACCAAAAGGGTAGAATAAGTTGTGGATTCAATTCTCCCATTAACAAAAAACTAACTACTACCATTTATTGATAAAAAAAATTATTATTGTTATTGTTACCTCAAATAATGATTGGCCTGCACCAAAAATAAAATCAATGGCACCTTGAATGGTGCAAAGCTTGTAGTAATGTCTTCCTGTGTCGTCCCATAAAGTGTCTTGCAAACCGAAGAAACCAACTCTGAAAAAGTAAGACTTGTCTCCACTAACCATTGCAGCCACAGCAGGCTTAATGAGTTTCCTATTTGTTGGGTTGTTGTATGAATTCTGTTGCTCAGACACAAAGTTAACAAAATTAGCACATTTTAATGTTATTTTGCTAAATTAAACAAAAAAAATTGTATTTTTAAACAAAACCTAGAAGGAGATTAAGAGGTTAATTAACCATGAGACTAGATCTTTAGGAGCATTTACGTTATTCCTACATCACAATATTATTTATGGTGATCTTCGTAATTTGGATTTAGATTTCATATAACTCTAAGATCAACTCAATGACCAAGATTATCATTTATTTGTCCGGTTCGTCACACCAATACTAATTTAATAACATACGTTGACGAATTAATGACAGTGTCAGCTTGTATTTGTTTTAACTCATTATAATGAAAAAATAAATTTAAAATATTTTTTTTTATTTTTCTATTTAGATGATATAAATATAAAGTAATATTATAATTTAAATTATTAATTACTAATTAAAAAATAAATTAAGCTTTTAATTATTAATTAATAAAGTAATTTATTGTAAAAAAAATAATTATATTAACTCATTATGTTATATATATATATATATATATATATATAATAAATATCATAATTATATAATTTTGTAAAAACAAAAAATTAATCTTTATATTTAAATTTTAATATTTAATGACAATTTTTACTAATAACTAAAGATGTAATTTCTTTTCTAAAAGAAAAATCGATGCCATCAGTTTTTAACTCTTCTAATAAACAAAATAAAGTTTTTTTTTTTCTTTCGTAAGAAAAGATAAAAGGTAGGATTTTCAATTCATAACATTATTGCTTCATTGACCTAGGTAAAGTAAGAAAATAGCATATTATTTAATAGACTATTCCATGCCTAATAATATGCATTTATCTCTCTCTTAAATATCACATGAATTGGGCAAATTGTTGCCAAATATTTGGTGATATCATGGCTTAAATAAGGGAATATATTTTAAAAATCATAAACAACTAAATAAAAATTGAAGGCAAGGGAATAATTTAATTAAGGAAAAAAAATATAAAGAGGCAATAATATTAATTTGAGCTAAAAATAGGAAAAATGAAACAGTAGATAGAAGATTCTTACCCTAAAGCTGATGGACTTGACAACAAGGTTGTCAGCCATGGCTACAAACGTAGGACTCTGTGAGGTATTATGATGGTCATCCCACTCAACAAAAGTTCTTCTCTTTCCCTCCCCTTTCAATATGATGTAAGGCTTATCATAAGGAATCTTCACTTTTTCTCTGAAACAAAAACAAGATTAAAGCATTCACACAATCAACAAAATATTCATGTACTAATGCAACAAATGATTTACACTGATATTATGCACCAATTTGTTAATTTTTTATATCATAATGTTGCTTGTCCATTTTATTTCGTTAGAAAATCTATACCAATAAGAAAACCTAATATATTTTTCATATATTCTATTGTCTTTTTAAGTTATAAAATTTCATAATGGAATATTTGATTGGTGTTATTAATGAATATTTTTCTTAAAAAATATTGAGTGACCATATATCTTGTAGGGTCTCTCTTCTTTTCTTAATTATATTTTTCTCATTCTAAATTTAAATTTAAAACCCTAGATGGAAGAAACCAAATAATATGTGAGAGAATATTATAGTTTTACCTATAGATACCAGCCTTCACCTTGATGGAAACCCAATACATGTTCTGAGAAGGGACTGAATCAATGGCAGATTGTATTGTGGTGAAGTTTCCATGGCCTGATTGATCCACCACTATTGACCAGTAAGCTAACTTTTTTGTTCCAACTTCTCTAAGAAACTGAGCATTAGCTTCTTCTAATCTCAAACCCACCAAGACAAATAAGATGCACACAGAGAAGCACCAACCAAAAGTCATGGTGATGAACCAAAATTAAGAAGATATAGAAAAATCCATCTATGATCTCTGTATTTAAAGGCCAAAATTTCAGTAGTGTGTTATGGAGGGTGAGTTAAAGTCAAAGGTGAAGAGGATTCAATCATGGACATATTTGATTTATATAAATAAATATGATACAAGTTCTGTGAATTTTAAGAATGAAATGAAGACAACTTCTGGAATCAATCAAACATGTTTAATTTTGATGTTATGAAAGTTTACCTAATTTGGTGCATTTGCCATTTTGGTTTCCCATTCTGTGATCACATCTTTAAGTCAATGATATGTTGGTAATTAAGCCTGATTAGGGCCGCAACTAAAAGGTGGTGTCCCAATGTTGGAGAATCTATGTCATGTTAGGTAATGTTCATATGTTTTGACACAAACTTTGAAAAAGATAATTTTTTTTTTTTTTCATTTTCTTTGCTCCATGTTCATTATCTCTCTTTTTTCTTCTGCACCCATTTGTTTTTTCTTTTAACTAATCTCACTTTCTGCAACTCATTGGAAGGTTTTGTCAAATAAAAGAAAGGCTTGAAATTGGATGAAAATTTGACTTCAAATTTCATGTGAAAGAAAAGAGTTTAAAGATAAAACATTACTTTGAGAAACTTGCATTTGGACCAGAAATGGTAATTGAATATTGACTTTACTTTCTCTTTCTCTCTCCTTCTTTAAGCTGTTGATATTAAAGGTCAATAACTGCTAACAAACTTTCTTCTATAACTTAAAAGTTGGTCCTCTGTTCTTAATTTTTTTTTTCACCACTTCTTAACCCACTAATGTGTATTTGTGCTATATTTTTAAAATTCAGCAAAAGAATATTTTTGTATGTTATATATATATATATATATGAAATCACTTATTTACCCTATTATAAATTATAATTATACATTAAAAGTTGGGACTGGTTAATATTCCATAATTTTATTCAAGGGGAGGAAATGATGTTCACCTAATTAGTTAAATTAGGAAAATTTTTCAATTCATATTAAATATTTGACTTTAGTACCATTTCCCTCTATCAGGTGCATTTGCACCAGAATTTTCTCAGTGACTATCTTATAAAATCATGAAATTAGAGAAGAGAATGAAAAGAGTGTTATACCTAACCCTTGCATTCCTGCATCACTCAATTGTTTGCCAAATATGTGCCAAAACATCACAAGGAAAAGTCCAAATAAAACTCAACTTTGTTGCAAAATGATAATGAATTAATTCTATTTAATTCGATATATAAGAATGACAACGTGTCAAAGTATTCGTCTTCTAAAAAATAATTCATATTGTTACCTGTTTTGTTTACATATGGAGTATATATAAAAAATATTCAAAAATTCTTATATATATATATATATATATTATGAATATTTATTAGAGATTTTATCCTACGAGTATGATACAATTCAGGTTTTTAGCTCAACACAATTGTATAAAAATTCAGTTCATATATTTTGTTCAGCCTATTCTTTCCTACAAATTTGATTAACATATTCAAAACTGCCAATCAAAACACATTTAATCGGAACTCATCACTTTTCCTGCTTCTTATTCCAATCACACTGATGTAAATTTGCAAAAATAATTTACACTAAAATTTTAGCAAGTCTTTGAATTTTTGGTATTGTTCCTCAACAATGTTCTCAAAAGACACTCATCAGCACCAAAAAAATTAGTTCAGCTTCTCATAAATAATGTGAAGCGAATTACATGCAAATGAATAATTACTTCAACTTCATATAAATAAATAATGATTTGTTTAACAAACAAAACTGTCATTTGGCCTTTCTTCCATGCACCAAAGATATTCTACACTAAACATAAGCACACATCTTTTAAATATCAGTGATGAAATCTATTACATGTCACCTATACATAAAAAGCCTTCTAAATGATGGGTGGGGAAGTAATAATATAAGGGAAAAAACATTGAATTTACATAATTTCACTCGTACCCTACCCATAATCTGTACACAATTGGGGGGTGTAGCGTGGTATACAATTTACTCTAACAATACCAAACTGCAGCTGTTAGTATGATCCCTCATCAATGAACTCAAATATATGTTGGGAAAACAAGTGTTACTCCATGCATCAAAGCACAAGAACAAGTTACATGCAACATGTGAAGAAAGTTGTAGTAGAAATCATAGTGAAATGTGTTGTCTCCAATCTTCTAGTTGGTTGCCAAGTAAGAAGCACATTGTTGTTATGAGTCTGAGATGGTCTTTGTTTTGAAAAACTTTGCAACTTCCTGATACAGATTCTCTTCCTCAAATGGCTTTGAGACATATCCATCCATGCCACGTTTCAAGCACTCATCATATGTGGCATGGATCACATCAGCTGTCATGGCCAATATAGGCACATGCCACTCACTCCCATTGTTCATCTCCTCATTTGCCTTGCTCTCCATCATCCGAATTTGGCTAGTTGCTTGAAATCTGCAGAATGTGTAAAAACAGTAATTTTGTTTCCATGAATTACAACTTAACAACATATTCTTCTCCTCAGCATTCACAACTGTTTACAAGTTTGAACAAACCAAGATATGGAGAAAATTTAGATTTTTACATTGACATTATATCTACAAAAGTCTTATATCTAAGAGATCTTATGTATGTAATAAACATTAAATGCTATTCAGTAACTTTCAGGGCAAGAGTAGCCATGAAAACTTCATCCATTTTATCATCTGATAGGTCTTTCAAGAGAGGATTTTCCAAGAAAAGACAACATTAATGAGACACGAGTCCAAATTCCCAAAAGGAATAGACACCACCTCCAACCCAAAACCTTAATAGATTTATGGGTCTTCTTCTTTATATGTTGTTCATTTTTACTTAATGTAAGATTTAGACTTCTCAACTATATGGATCTACAATTTTCTAAGTACTTCAGTATAAATAATATATAATAAAGCAAGAAAAGAATCCATACCCATCCATTTCTGGCATTTGAATGTCCATGAAGCAAGCATCAAAATTGTGAGGCAATTGAAGCATTTCAAGTGCTGCTTTGCCACTTTCAGCACACTTCACATCAGCTCCAAACTTTTTCAGAGCACCTGCAGCAACCCTCCGGTTTACCCCGTTGTCATCGACCACCAAGATTTTCTTTCCATAGAGAAGGCTGTGTAGAAAAGCAGAGCCATTAGGCATGTCTTTCCCAAGCTGCCTCTTCTTCCCCATCCCCAAAACTTGCTGAAGACAAGCAGCCACCATACTAGCTCTCAGAGGCTTCATGATCACAGTATCAGTGAAACCCATGGCCTTAGCTTTGTCAAATTCAGTGTTACTAATATTGGTTGCCAGAAGGATCATTTTAGGCATCTTAAACATGTGACCATTCTGTTTCCACATATTGAAAATCCCATCTTCTCCAGATATCCATGTGTCCTTCTCAACCATGATGATATCTGGCAGGAACATTCTGCCACATCCAAGTAGTTTCACTGGTGAATGAACTCAACCATGCAACTTGAGCAAAAAATATTTTGTAATTGCACATCTTCTCAAAATGTAGTAAAAAAATAGTCGCAAGCAATTTCACAAATATAACTTACAAGAATAATAAAAGCCATAAGAATGAAAAACTACCAAGTAACACACACAAACAACAAATATGTCTTTGATTTCAAATTGAAGACAACTGAAACATAATCAATAGACATTTAAAACCCCACTGGTATTGAAAGTATCCATATTGAAACTTGGCAATTGAGTCATGACTATGCCAACACATTATTGAACATAATGAGGCACCATAGCACGGCATTGCTGACAAATTGCATCTTAAAACCAATTGGCATTAAACAAAGTTGCTCAATAGGTATATAAGGCACACCCAGTAATTAAGGTAAGCCATGTGAGAGTTTCAACAACAACATCCTGATAAAACTGCAGAATATGTTTAAAGTTGCATAGTCAGTTTAAAGAACTTTTTTAAAACCACAAGCATGTGTTAGAACAATATAAAAAAGTTGATATCACTTCCAGTTTCTTCATAATTTACACCAATTCTATCCAAACAAAAAATAAAGAAGGAAAAATAGAACTTACCCGGAGTTCAGAGAACCATTCTTACCACATAAAGCAACAGCCTTACTGATGCTATTTTCAACCTTAACTAGTATACCTAGTCTCTTCAAATGGTATCTTGTCACAGCAGCTCTAACAGGTTTTCCATCAACAACAATGACTTTCAGCCCTCTAAAACTTGAAGGAAGATCTTCCAAATTTTTCTTCATGTCAGTAACCAGACTTTTCTTAAATGTTCCACAAACTGCGGTAAACGAGAAAGTACTCCCAATCTGGGGTCGGCTTATGAAGTTTATCTTACCACCCATTAGTTCAACTAGACATTTGCTAATACTCAAGCCAATACCAGTGCCCCCATAATTTCGTGAAGTTGAGCTGTCAGCCTGCACAAAAGGCATGAATATCCTATCCTGTGCTGAAAAGGGGATTCCAATTCCTGTGTCTTCCACACACACCCTCAACGTAACTTGTTCAGATGTTTCACAAGTAGCCACCATTTCTCTTGAAGAATCAAGGCAACATTTTTCATCAGCAATTAGGTGCTTAAAATTATCCCAACTGTTCCGTTCGTCTGCTGCTTCACGTCCACTTAAGGTTTTGAAATGATAATCATCAGATATAAGGAAAACTTCATCTGATTCTCCATTCAGAAAAGTCTCATGTTTTCCATTCATTATGCACTTTCTATTGTCCCCTAGATGGACTTTCACAAATATATGTCCATGTTCAGTGAACTGCAAGATGTGCAAATTAATTAGTAATATCATTAACAAGTACTTGTGAATGAATTCAATGGATGCAATAGAGCAAATGAATACGAAGGATTTGAGAACTAAAATCATTGCTCTCTTCCTCACTAGCCAGCTAAGAAGAAGAGAAAAAGATAAATCTAAACGTAAGAAAATGAAACAGTCGGAATGACATTTCCAAATGCAAATAACATCAGACAGATAAACTTCGAAATTCCACCTACTTTAACAGAGTTGCCAACAAGATTTGTTATTATTTGTCTGAATCTTCCGGGATCCCCCATGACAATATCCGGTACTTTATCAGAAACAAACACAGCCAGCTTTACTTCCACAATCAAAGTTCGGGTTGAGGATCAGTATGAGCATCAAGAACATGAACATCCAATGGAATAACACCCCAAGAAAAGTGAGGAAGAGATGAAAAGAACAATATAAGTTCATCAGTAAATAAAGAGAGAACGGTGAAATTTTATAACTTAAAAAGAGAAAAACAATCTTGAGCTATTTGTAGTAGGATGATCAACAATTAAGCATACCTCTAAACCTTTGTGTCTAGATTTCTCAGAGAAAAGGGAAAGAACATCATCAAGTATGGAACGAAGATCAAATGGAACGGCCTCCAGCTCTAACTTGCCAGCTTCAATTTTAGCTCTGTCCAGCACCTCATTTATTAATGTTATCAGTGCCTTTCCGCATGCCTGAGCAGTCTGAGCATAATCCCGTTGGGTTGAACTCAATTCTGTATCTAGAAGCAGAGCAAGCATTCCTACAGTAATTTGGAGTTAAATGCCATCATCTCATCATCATCATCATCAGTGGAAAAATGCAAGTTATGAGAGCATATATCACATTTTGTTAACAAGATATAGGCAGACTCATGAAGTTACCTAAGATACCATTCATGGGTGTTCTGATTTCATGAGAGACCGTAGCTAGAAACTGAAATTAAAAACAAAATTTAGGTTACTGTGATCAGAAAGCAATCCTTTTAAAATAATGAACCATGATAAAGATATGTAAGGAAAATTACCTGGGACTTGGCAACATGGGCTGATTCTGCTCGAACCTTCAATTCCTGCATTTCATGGAAATCATCCTCCACTTTGACAATATGATTTCCAGCACCGTATAAAATGTACCCCACTAATATAAGAATCACAAAGAATAGAAATGCCGTGGTAACAGCTATCCAATTTGTTGGCGCCTTCTGATGGTACCTATTCAAAATTTGATGATAATTATCTCTTGACAAGTAACAATATTGAAGCTTTTGACTGAAAAAAGCACAGCAACCAGAAGCACCTACCTACATATCATCTGATGTTTCCTGTAAGGGTCTCCAAAATCAAGCTTGCTTTCATGGGCCAGAGACATATCACCTTCTTCATAGGGCTTGCCATACATTATTAGTGGATTAGTATAGTTTGTGATATCATATACATTCACCAAAATTGCTTGGTTACCAGCAAGTTGCCCAAGTAAATTCTCAACAAGGGACTCAACATCAAAGGATCCTCCAACATATCTGATGTCCATTAGAAATTTGTTCAATAAATTGGAAAACTACTAGTTTACATTAAACATAAAGCCACACATGCACCCTGGCAGTTACATACAGAACTGAATTCAATTCAAATTAAGTTTATTAAGTTCATTAAAATACAAATACTGGAGGAACAATTTAATAATTAGCATGACTAGTGATCCAATGGAAATAAGAAGCAGCACAGGCTTTCAGATGTGGCAAAATTATATTCAATTACAGATTTGTTCCGAAAAAACTAGTACATTGGCACTTGTCACCACTTTTGTCATCATTATTTAGGCTATGAAAACAACACATGCAGAACAAGAAGAGTCGTGTACTATACCAGCTGACACAAAAAAATTGCCAAGAATATCACAAGAAAACTTCAAAAATAAATCAGAAGAGAAATTAGAGCCCACCCAGCAGTTGCTTCGATGCGTTCTTCCACTGTTGGCTTCTGAGGGAGCTTGGACTTGTATACAGGAAATGTTAAAACCACACCAAGATGGTGAGAACCCAGCAGCCTGAAAGGGCTCGTCAGAACTGCTTTTCCAGTGGCTCTAGCCCTTAAAATGTTTTCTCGGTCCTCCTGAACCATGCAAAAAACCAAACTTTGAAATGGGAATAGGACAAAATAAAGTAGATGTTCCAGAGAGTTGTGATCTACCTCTCCAGACATCATATCAAGAGACTCAAGATATGAGACAGTTTCTTGTGCAAATATCACCGGGGCATACTCATCTCTAACCAGTGAAGACTTCTCTTCCATTGTCTTTATAACCCATCCATGTTCTTTCTCAAATCTCTCTCTCTCAGATTTAACAACTCTTTGTGCATATGCCACACCACTCAGTAATGGCCGTTCAAATGCAGTCCTGGCTGTATACTCGGCAAAGGTTTCCTATTTTATAATGAACGATGAAAAATAGTCAAGACGTATGCAAATGGATGGAGTTATTTACCAATTTGAACTATGTATAGCCAAATAGTCTTTCATTTCTTTCAAACCATTACACATATTATAATGCTTACCTCGTTTCAAATAAAAAATTAGAGCAGAAAAATAAGCAATAACCTGGTCAATGGCAGAAGGGTATCTGTAGTAATGGAAGGTTGAAACGAGGATGGCAAGGGCATGGACATGGTTAACACTAACACTGAACTGATCTTGAAGCATTCTTGCCCTTTGATCACAGAGGCTACCCAGCACCTCCTTCCTTCTGACTTTAGTGTCATCATCCATTTTGCTAAAGATGCACCAACTGATCAAAGCCATTAGCAGGATCCACAGCAGCAAGAACTTTGGAAGCCAAGCTCTATGAGCCTGAATAAAAGTGTACTTTCTTTTAGACCCCATTTGATCATACAACCTCAAAGCCACAGGATGGTGGCTCTGCATCTTCAAACTAAGACCCATCAGCAAGAAATTCACACTCTGCCTAGTTTCCCTGAGCTGCTATGCTGTGTTATTCCCCTGCTCCCCTGCTGCCCCCTTCATATCTATATTTAGAGAAGCCCCAGCAAGAGAAATTTATATAGTTAGTGCTCACATAGGGTGTTAACTTTCTTTAAAGTTATGACAAAAATACAGACACTTTTTTCTGGTTGTGCTAGAAAAGAAAAAGGGTCACAGAACCAAACTCCATGTAAAAGCATCATTACAGCATTGTTTTTCGTGATCCAAAACATCAGAAAGGGCAAGCACAAACACACCAAGCATGATGAAGGATTGACCAATTGCCTCTCTTTCTCTCTCCTAACAAGCAAAACCCACTTCAAAAACCACCAAGACAAAAAGAAGCATGGAAAAAGAAACAAAACCCAGAATTAAAAGAAGAAAACTTTCCAAGCTCAGAAACAAGCACGGGTCTCAAAAGATGGAAAAACAGCTCAAATTCCTAAGAGCCACGCCACCACCTCCCTCACCCCCCATCTCTCTCCTCCCCTACACACAAACACTTGGCCTTGTCTCACACTAGTGCTGAGGATCACATTAAAAAACACAGGAGAACTCTAACCAATAATCATGCTATGTAGGCGTGAAACTGGTTCACACTTCCTCTTGCATATAATATTCCAAGCAGGGACACTGACCCCAAAACACAAACACACACAAACCAATGAAAGAGAGAGAGAGACATAGATAGCAGTAATGGGGTTTTGTAGAAAGAAAGAAATACTAATAATGCTTACGTTTTGTTTACCTGTAACAGGAAAGAAAGGGTGGCTGTACAATGAACCATAGGAACCAAGTTTTGTTTGGTCCAACTCTGTCTCTCAGTCTAGTCTACACACTGCTGCTTTTTATTTTATGCCCTTTTTATGCTACTTTTCTCTGTTGACACTTTTTTATTTATATTAACAGATAAGAAAAGATCGAATTTTTAGGATTTCCCTTGATACGCTCTTGTCTCCCATGAGCTTCACAATAATAAAAAACACAAAAATAATTAATTAACACATTAGTCTACTACTCTAATCAATACTAGCCCTAATTTTTCTCTTTCTCTTTCTTGTTGCAACTTTCATTTTCCTTTTTTTTTCTTCTCTGTCTTTCTGTTAATGGCACTAACACTAATGCACTTCACACCAACTGTGTCTCCCCCTTCTCAGTTTTCATTGCTGAGGAGAGAAACTGAGAATAGAAAAAAGAAAAACACTATGTTCCAAGGATGGTGGAAAAAGCTTCAAAAAAAGCAACCTTAGTTGACCAGTGAGTGATGGAAAAAAACTTAACTAACCACTGTTTTTTTTTTGTCTCTTTTTTTCTGATGCCTATTGCTCAATACTCAAAGAGTGCAAATTTTTCTGCATGGTCCATAAGGGGATTTCTGATTCTTAAAATGAATCATTTTTTTGTCTCACCTGGGTCACTCTATCACTTTCTTTCTCTGTTTTCTTACCTTTTTGTGTGTCCAAATTTGAGGGATTACAACACAGAAAAGAGAGAAATGAAAAAAGGGAAAAAGAAAAAAAAGGGGAAAAGAGAAAAAATTGAAGTGGCATTTACAAATCTGCGTGATAATGACATGGCGACCAGGCAGGGATTTTATTCCCACGTAGATTACCGGAAGTGCCCTTCGTTAAATGTTTAATCCCCTATATACCCTTCCTAGATAATTACGAATTATCTGCTGTCAGCTAATAATGTTTTGGACGACCCAACCGAGCCATTCTCCGGCACATGTCAATAACTAATCCTTCAAGATTTAATATATTAAATAATTTAACATTAAATTAATTATGTATATTGAATTCATTAAACATATTAAATCAATATATATATATATATATATATATCAAATATTATTGTATCGACTGTTAGATAGATGTGTTTCTTTGGAATTATGATTTAAAAGGAGAATGATTTAAGTGTATTTTGAGGTATAATTTGTATTGTTTATTTGAATAGAGACGGAGTTGAAAGTGATAAAATTTAGGTTTAATTATGCCTTTGGTTTCCATTTTGGAGTTAAAATCTCAAAATGGTACCCAATTTTTAAAAGTCTCAAAATGGTCCCCTTTTTTGTTGAAACGTCTCACGTTTGCCCTTGCCGTTAAGTCAACGTTGACGCCGTTAGAGGGAGTGTCACGTGTCAGTTCCTCGATTTTTTGAATTTTTTTATTATTTTTTTTTAAATTTTCTTTTATTTTTAATTTTCTTTTAAATTTTTTTTAAAAAAATTAAAAAAATTGCCACGTGTCAAGCAGTCATCGTGCCACGTGGCAGTGACAGTGACACGTGTCAGTATTACGCCACGTGTCATTTTCTTAGTCTCAATTTGGTCCCTTTATTTTAATTTGTCTCAATTTTGTCCCAATTTTTGTAAAAATTAGCAATTTTGTCCCTCTCCAAATTGAAATCAAATTTAATTTCTGTATAAATGTACACAAATATTTTCATCAAAATTGATATTTCAAGTAAATATTTTTAACCAAATTAAGTTCATTTAATTAATATTTT
>Ga0214542_1008728_pt1 | contig 16409 bp, 9 predicted proteins | sample CNSS1metaG_FD_160096 | JGI IMG/M metagenome (GOLD analysis project Ga0214542, IMG submission 160096) | Root nodule microbial communities from cowpea collected in UCLA plant growth center, Los Angeles, California, USA - CNSS1 | ecosystem: Host-associated > Plants > Roots > Nodule | place: USA... | reverse complement strand
AGAAAATCCTCCTAATATTGAATATTTCATAATATTATGTTTTCTTTACCGTAATTTTTTTTCTTTTATAAAAATTAATATTGAAGTAGTTAGAACACGGGTACGGGTATGGGTACGAGATTATACCTGTTACCCGGTGGGGATGGGGATGGGAAAAAAGTTTGATACCCGTTGGGTTTAGGTATGGGGATGGAGATGAATTTTTTATGCGGGGATGGGTATGAGATAGCGAAACCCGTCCCCGCCCCGCCCCGTTGCCATCCCTGTAGCACTCTATTTAACAAAAGCATGTGTATATACTTTCATTCGATAATAAATAAAAATTATTTTTTCAATAATTATTAAAATAAAAATATTATTAAAATTATAAAAATGTATTCTCAAAAAATAACTATATTACAAAATTTAAATATTAAAATAATTAAGAGAAAATAAATAGTAAGATATCTACTCCAAATAGTTATAGATAAGATTATTAACTTTTATAACAAGTATATTTAAAGTGGTACCAACAATGATTTTTAACTATTTGTCACTGCAAAAATCTTTAAAGTAAAAAAAAGTTTCATCACCGCCGTATCTTTTTTTCGGAAGAACATGCTTAGTAAAATTTATCATCATTGTATTGCCACTATTTTATTTATCATTTTTTTTTAAATGTAAGAAAGTATGCCAAAGGAAATAAGAAAATTTTAGAGAAATTTCATGAAGATGAGGAAGTGAAAGTAGGAAGATAACATGAGTTAAGTGAAAAAATGTGGGTAAATCAAAAGAGGAACACAACCTTGAAATCAAAGACTTAAAATTATTTAACATTACTAGGAAAATTGAAATCAAATTTAGCAATGAAAAAACGAGAGATTTACCAAAAGAAAAATGTGAGAATTGGGAGTAAAAGAAATCCTCAATAGATATTTTGCAATCTTAAATTTTAAGATCATGTATTTACCAAAAGCAAAATAGAGGGGAATTGCTTGAGGCACCAATTTTAGCATGATGTAATCAAGAAATTAAGAGGGTAGCTAGATGAAGAAAGAGATATCTATCTTTTCTCGGAAGAACATGTTTGGAAAATTTTGCCATTATTGTATTGCTATTATTCTATTTATCGTTTTTTTTTTCTTTTTTAAAATGTAAGGAAACAGGTGAAAAGAAATAAAGAAACTTTAGAGAAAATTTTATGGGGATGAAGTGAAAGTAGAAAGATATCTTGAATTAGGTGGGAAAATGTGAGCAAATCAAAAAGGGAAGACAACCTTGGAATCAAAGACTTAAAGTTGATTAACATTACTTTAATAGGAAAATTAAGATGAAATTTAGTAATGAAAACTTAAGAGGGAGTCAATTTTCTCGTCTCTACTTAATGTTAGATTTCAATAATATCTCTCTCAAGGGTGAATCATTTCCACCATTACGGGTGAATCATTTCCACCATTACTATATTTCTCGTCAATACAAATGATGGATCTTTCGATGAAGGATCACCAAACTGACTCAATGTTAATAAGATTTGAGTTCAACACCACTTTCAATCTAAAATGATTTCAATTAGTATAATGTTTCAAAAAATGATTTCTCTACTGAACAATTTAATCATTAATATAATGCTTCAAAATATGTGAAGAAGTAGAATCTATCTTGTTTTCACCATTAGTTTCTTTTTTATCACTTTTAAACAATGAATTTATTCTTTTATTCTTTATCAATATTTTTTTTGTAAATAATATTAAAAAATAATTTATCATAATCTAATAAAAAATTGAGGCACATAATTATTAAAAGAAAAATATATTATAGTCAATTCACAATTAAAATTTGGTTATGAAAAAACACACGACACATTATTTTTTTCTATATTTTGATTATCAAGTGAGACAAGAGACAAGAAAGGAATATGATAAATAAGAAATGATAACAAAAATAATGAGTTTGTGTCTAACTTTATTTTTTGTTCAAAACCAAAAAGAAAACATATGAGAGTGAGAAATGACTACAATTTGTGAAAAAACTAAAAAGACAACAAGAAAAAAAATAAAATTATCTTAAATATTTGGTTTAATTACTCTTTATATTCATGTTTTTATTTAAAAAATGTTAGATTGGTCCTCAAGTTTTGTTAGTCTCAAGTTGATTCCGATTTTTTGAAAAACTCGTGCAATTTTGTTTTTTATAAATTTTATTAAATTTCTTGAAACGTATCGATGATTCTTTGGTTAAAATTGAAACTCTTAATATGAGTCTGTTTTATTGGTGTAATTAATATAATCCTAGTGTCAATTTTTTGACAAGAACAGAAAACAAAAGAAAAATTAAACCTTAATATTTTTATTCTTTATTATCAATTATTGCTTTATAAAAGAAATGATATACTACCTACAATACAATTTAAAAATTCTAATAAATTTCCAATATATATATATATATATATATATATATATATATATATATATATATTTAAAAAAATTTGGGGGACCATGACCCCTCCCTGCCCCAAGAAGATCCGCTCCAGTTTAAAACAATGAGTTTATGAGTTTTCATATATGATGCTTAACTTTTTCATCTCTTCTGATTGTGAGACTCATACTCAAACTTGAATTACCAACACATAATTTAAAAAATAAGAACACATAATAACATTAATTTTTGGGAAAACAAGTGAATTGATATTTTTATTTATTTTTTGCTAGATAGTTTTCCAAGACTGTATACTAATTAAAATATTAAGGAAACAACAATTGGAGAGTCGGAAAGATGGAATCATGAAGGAGAGGAAGGAGTTATTTGAATAAGAAATGTCATTTGTAGAATAATGAGTTTGTAAGCCACTTGTTATTTAGTTGTAAGGTAGCATTGTGGTTTGTGGAATATGTTGACAAATGGTTATGCAAATGCACTTAATAATATAGAAAGACAACATTTCCAACAATTTATTAGACTTTTTAAATTGAATGACAAAAAGAAAAAAGAGTATGGAATTGCATGTGGATGGTAGTTATATGGTACACGTGGAATCAAAGAAATATAATTACTTTTTAAGATTGAGAGGGTAAACATTGAAATTAGATAAGATGATGCTATTATTTTAGTAAATAATATATACTTTTATATTATTTATTTTATGTTTATGTATTTAAAAAAAGAAATCACTACTTATAAACATTATAATATCATCATAGTTTAACCAAATTTTTGTAAATTAGAAATAGATAAACATGATTTATATTTAGGTTTTTTATTAAGAACTTTTATTTAGAATGATATTAAGCTACTTAAATTTTTTAAAACTTTTGTAAAATGTAATTTTATTGTTTATTGATATTTTCTATGACTGTTTCAAAATTTAAATTATATTTTACTCCAGGTTGGAAGTTTTTACTTTATAAGCTAAACGTACTCTAAAAACAAAAACAAAAACAAAACAAAAAAATCTTTTTTTCATTAATTATCATTATAATCAATGTAATGTGAATAATAGTTACTTTTCGTTTAAATAATTTAATATTAATGATATATATTTCTTACGTAGAATGCAGACATATTTTATATCAAATATAAGCATAAAACCACTCATTCGACATCGATTTATAGTTAAAGATAAAAAAAAGTTCACAATCAACTACGACTATATATATATAAAGAAAAAAAAAAATATATATATATATATATATATATATATATATATATATATTCAAAATCGATATAGAATTATATTAATGCAGCAATGAGTATATTGATTTTACAAGATATAACATCCATTTCATTACTATTTTAAAACTAAAATAACTCTAATAAAAAGGGAGAAACTGTATAAACAAATAATAAAGAATAAATATTATTAATAACATTAGTGGTTTACAACATTTAAATTTAAAATATATTTATCATTATAATTTAAATTTTTAGTATAAATGAGTAAGAAAATACCTTTTTAGTACTATATATATACTATATATATATATATATATATATATTAATTCTAAATATCCTCTGATTATTAATATTTCATTAGAAACTAAACTAATATTAAAAAAATAGAGATAAAAGAAATATTAAAGGTCATGTTAAAAAGCTGAACAAAAAAAGAAAAGCGTAAATAGCCTTTCCGTCTTATTTAAGTGCGTCCACTCCCTCCAATGCACCCAAAAGCAGAAAAAGGAATAAAAAATTGTGGAGTTAGTTGGTTCAGCCTTAAATGCATTTTCAGAGGCAAAATAACTAACCACTTCACGTTCTCAATAAGCCATTTTTGCTACATTCATTTAATATCAACTCAACACCCATTTTCCCTACAATTTCTATTCTCAACCATTTGTCAACTTAGGAAGGAATAACAAATATCATTATATTACTTTCATATAGGAATAAATTACATGCTTCATCCTACTCATTACTTTTGCTTAACTCAATATTTATTCCTTTGTTAATTAACTGTTTAGATTTAAATAATCATTTTAAGAATAACTACTTATTAAAAGTCTCATGGTGCACTTCTCATCTTACAAATCAATTTTATAGGGTTGAATTAGATTTAAAACCCACTTTTAATATGATATTAGAGTCATGTTAGAATCTATACTAACAAACTTTCTTGAACATTCTATTTCATATGATATTGGACCGCTAAACTAATTTAATTCTAAACCCGTTTTCTAAACTATTTTAGCTTTGTTTGGATAGGTTTAATTCAGGTGTTTAAATAACTAAATTTTGTACACCTATACTTTTAATAAGTGAGACAAATTATGACTTTTAGTATTTCACAGTAAGTGGGTCTCAGTCTCTCCTCATCTTTTACACTTACCATGAGGTGGACAAAAATGTCTTATAATACTGTGTGTTTTTTTTTCTTTTAACTTATACATCAATTGATTTTAACCTTAAGAAAATTTATTTCATAATTCATTTTGTCGTATTAACTAAGCCAAGAATGATTAAATAAATCTTTGATGATTTCAATCCACACTTAACATTATTATAAAAATCAAAGGATGCTTTATACCAATAAATAATATTAAAATATCATACCATTAATGCAATATCTATGTTTTGATCATTGATAGAGACGATTCTTACTTGTTTTATACTTATCTCCTCGTTTCATATCTATAGGGGAAAATAAAATGATGTTATTGGAAAATAAAATAAAGAAATCAATAAATATTTATAAGAGAATCTACCAATAAAAAGAATTATATTACTTTTTGTACCATATGAATTTCAACTTACAGCCCTATTATATATAGATAAAAGATTTATTATTATTGAAATAAAATAAATAAAAACTATTTACACTGATAACTATTTTTTTTTTCTTGACTTAACACAGTTATCTTGTATTTTTATCTTACAAGGTCATGAAAACCAATATCATAGGATCTAAAGGGCTTTCATTTGTCTTCTCTCCTGAGATAAGTCCAAGGTAGGGTACCTTTTTGTCTTCCTTCTCTATACTTTTTTCCTTTTTATTTGGAATATCTGCACACATTATATTCCTCTTTGGCTACTGCCGTAACTTCTTACCACATCTTCTTACATAAAATGAATCTATTTAATTTAACATATTTAAAGAAGTGTATTATTTTCATCCATTATTCGATAGAAATATATAAATTTCCTAATAACATGTGATTTTATTACTTTACTCTATTAATGTATTTAAATTAAATTCATTTTCGGTGTATAAGAATTTGATCAGCGAAAATTCTCAGAGTAATTCCTTTCAATTTCAATCGATCAAGCCATTTTAGACTATTTCACTATAGCTAATATGGAATAAAAAAATATTACAAGCACGTCTAATTAGATACCTAAAAGTGAATGATGATTTTTAGTTTGTTTGATAATATAAAATTATTGGGTCTCTTGGCGAACAACTTTTTGGTTGGCTATAAATTGGAGTTGTTTATTTAGTAGATTAGAGTGTCTAGTTCTGTTCCTTAGTAGTTTCCTTGTTCACTGTCTCTAATGGCTGATTATTCAGGAGGATCAGAAACACAGGAGGTAGTTGTAAATGTGACCAAGGACACCCCAAAAACAATTGAACGCTCCGACTCCTTTGTCTCTGTTCCTTTCTTGCAGAAGGTGCTTTTGTGCCCAACAAAGAATTATAATGCCGTTATTACAATTTGTTAGATTTATAATCTATATTTTGTTGTTGTGAAAAATATTGAACAAGAAGACATGAGAATATCATGGTTTGGTAACTTTTGTTTGTTGATGGACACATGCAGTTGATAGCAGAGGTGGTGGGTACATATTTCTTGATATTCGCAGGATGTGGTTCGGTTGTGGTGAACAAGAACAACAACAACGTGGTAACACTTCCTGGGATAGCAATTGTTTGGGGGCTGGTTGTGACAGTGCTGGTTTACTCTGTTGGCCACATCTCTGGTGCCCATTTCAATCCTGCTGTTACCATTGCTTTTGCCTCCACCAAAAGGTTTCCCTTGACGCAGGTTACAAAACCACAACCTTTTTTCTAGACTATGAACTTGGTGGTTGTCGTAAGACAACAAATTGCAGTACCGTACCATTTACAGTAACAGAAACTGTGAAAGTAACTCCTAAGTTGTTATTACACAGGTACCAGCTTACGTTGCAGCTCAACTTCTAGGAGGCACACTTGCAAGTGGAACTCTGAAGCTGTTGTTTATGGGAAAGCATGACCAGTTTTCAGGAACACTTCCAAACGGGACTGACCTGCAAGCTTTTGTGTTTGAATTCATAATCACGTTTCTCCTTATGTTTGTCATATCAGGGGTTGCCACTGATAACAGAGCGGTAACGTCTCTCTCACCTAATCAAGATCTTTAACTTTTCCCTAAGATTCAAGATATTTTCATAAGTTTGAATGTTTTGAACCTGCGATACTTGTCCTCACAGGAAACAACAGTATTAAAGAATGTTAAGAAATTGTAGCACAAAACATTAATTGGTTCTAGAGACATTAATTCACAGTCTTTTTACAATATTAATCCGATATGAGTGGTTTTTTAAGTAAAAAAAGTTGGGTTAATGTTTTGGGTGGTGGAAATTGAATACTTCATTGGCTCGTTCATTTTTTAGTCAAAAAGTGACCAACCCAATTCATTTTTCGCTATAGTGTCAGGAAGAAATGGAGAGAGGCATGGCAACACTGAGGCTAATGGTTGACCTTTCATGACGATTTTTCTGCATAAAAAAATTACACTATTTTTTTAATAGTAAAAAAAAGATCAGATCATTATTAGTTTCTAAGTAGTGGAATCAAGAGAGAAAATATACCATCTACGTCGTCTTATAAACGAAATATTGTTCTGATTTTGAAATTGTGCAGATTGGTGAGTTGGCTGGGATTGCAATTGGGTCTACAATACTGCTGAACGTGATGATCGGAGGGTAGTTAACCAATCGAAACCCTAATAAAATGGAAAAATTTTGTTGTTGCAATAGCATGTGATGAAAGTGTTTGATATTTGACAGGCCAGTGACAGGAGCATCAATGAACCCTGTGAGAAGCCTTGGACCTGCTTTTGTGCACTCAGAATACAGAGGAATATGGATATACATTTTGGCACCAGTTCTTGGAGCTGTGGGTGGAGCATGGGTGTACAATATCATTAGGTACACAGAGAAGCCGCTGCGTGAGATCACCAAGAGTGCCTCTTTTCTCAAAGGACGTGTTGGTGGCACCAAATAGTTTAACCAAATGCAGATCTTCTAATCTTTTCATCACCTCTTCTGCCACCACTCAATAACTTCTCGCATGTAATTCTCTTTCTTCCAGTAATATTCCAAATAATAACAAAATGGTTTGCATAAACCACTCAAAAAAACTACACTGTTTTGTTTCATTTCCTTGTCTCACAAAAGCTCTTGCATTTGATCTCAGAATTCGTAGTTATTAGTGGTAAAACAGAGTTTTGTCAAAAAGACATAGAATAAAGGAGTAATTATAGTAGGTCTCTTCAATGCTATTAACTGTGGACGGTGAAGAAGGCCAGAAAGTTAAAGTTTCACTTTGTGAATATAATAGGCGGTTCCGCTTATCAGGTTCTAAAATTACCGGTTAAAAATAATTAACATATATTAAATTTTATAATTAATTATAATATTAAATAAAATCTGATTTAATAATTATTAATATAGTTTTATTTTATTTGAAGAAAAAAAGTTACTTATAAATGTATTGTGTTTAAAATTTTATTTAATACTTATCAATAAAATTTAAAAACTATATTTTATTATTGTCACTAAAAATTAAAATATTATTAAATATGAAAAATTTAAATTAAGAGAAAATTAAAAAAAAAATGTTAAACATTTAAAAAGTTGAAAAACAAATTTAAAATTAATTTAAAATTTTATTGAGATCTTTTTATCTACTTTTCAATAATATTTTATAACATTTCTCTTAATTTAACAAAATAATGAACGAAATAAACAATATTTTAATATCTAAAATTATTAATTATAAATACATAAATTAGTAGTATGTTATAAAAGTATTCTTTTTCTTGTTTTTTAGAAGAAATTTTAAAATTTTCTAAATATTTATTTTGTATTTTAGAGTTATTATTTAGAAATTAAAAAAAAATATTTTATCTTTATAAAATCTGTTGTATATATTTATATTATTTTAATCAAAGAAAGTAATTATTTTAGTTTTTAATGTAAAAATGTCAGAAAAAAAAGCATTAATTATTTCCCAAATGAGGATATGGGATTAACATTCTCCTATACAAATAATTTCATGAAATCATTAGTTAGTTTTTTTTTATTGGTATGAGATCATTAATTAGCGGAAATGGTAAGAAAATTATAATAAATCTAGTTTGGATAATTTTCTTAAATTTTTCTATTTGAACGTTAGTTGTTAGTTCATTTTCAAGTAAAACACAGAGAATGTATCACAGTAACTCTAATTTGTATTTGTAGTAAGCAATTAAATTGACTATAGTCAAAACTGAATCATGTAACTTAAACTGTTATGTTCCCAAAATAGAAAAAAAAAATTATCTATTAACTATTAATCATAATTATAGTTTTTAATTTAGTAGTAAATGTCTGTTATTTAGCAATACGACCTTACTTGTATGGATTGCGCTGGTATAAAAGAATGACATAATTTAGCACAATGATAATATGTGAGATAAACGTGTAATAATTATAATTATTATTTTTCATGTGAATAGTACTCTTTCCATAAAAAAAATTGTTATTTGATAAAAGTAATAGTAAATATTTAATTATCATTATGAGAAAATAATAAAATTCTAATGGTCTAAACTTCACTATTAATGATATACACTATAAGAAAACCGATAATTATTAATAAATAAAATTCGTTGATAATCATATAATTTGGTTGTAAATTAATTTTATGGATGAATTATCTGTAAAATGTTTCTAAGTAAATTTTATTAAAGGACAAAATTGTCGATAGTTACCGATAATCACAACTCCATTTAGCAAATCTTTTATCATTAAGTGACAATATCAACAAAAGAAATTTTAAGCAAACATTTACGTTGGTAAGTTTGTTTGTTGTGAAGTGTTTCATTCAATTACATGTTAAATTACAAATTAAACAAAAAGACTAACAAGTACCTATATCAAAAAAATGTCATTAACAATCATAAATTAAGCAACAAAATTAATGTGTGGCCTAACTAATCAAGTATTGTCAACAGTAATTATAAACTGGACCTAAATTGTTCATATTTATAAATACAAAAATAATATAAAACATGCTAAACGACTATTATTCAAGGAATCATGGGACTTGAGATAAAGGTACACATATATAAATTCCTTTTTGAACCTTCTCCTAAGAGTTTAAATTTAGGGACAATTCACCTTATCAGAGTCTCTACTGTGCGTAAATAATTTGGTAGACATCAATCTTCGAAATCTTCGCGTCAACGCATTAAAAAGGATTAAAAAATATAACCGGCATATATCAGGCTTAAAAATATTTGTGTATATTTAATTCTTTTATTTCCTTATTTGTTTAATGTAAAATTCTAATAATATGGTTTATTAGGTGAGAAAATGGTAGACCTAATTTAACATTAATTAAGAAGATGCATTTTAGTTAAATTCATTTATAATTCTTAATTTCGCATTAATTTTTATTTTATTTTGACTAAGAAAGAAAGAAAAAGAAGAAAAGAAAACTCCTTATTATTACTATTTATTGGGTAAACTCTTTCCCATCACGCATCATGCTCATCACCATAACCTCGTGACAAGATAAATAAATAGAGATCACATTCCGCTTTCTCCTAACTTCATATTCACTGTACGAAGCACACTTCTCCCTGCTGTTTCTTCGTTTTTCTTTCTGCAATGGACGAGAATTCAACAACAAACCACGAGGTGGTCTTAGATGTAAACAAGGATGTCTCTACAACAACTGAAGACTCAAACTCCTGTCTCAATGTTTTTTTCTTGCAAAAGGTGCGTCCTAATTTCTTTTCGTTGCCTAAATCCGAAGAAAGAGGAGTAAAGTAAGTTTTTTTTTTTTTTTTTTTTTTCAAATTTTTTAATAAACATAATCTTAATCTATTGACCATGTTGAAGTAAAAAAGCATTGAGATTGGAAATGCCGACATGGTGTTTGTTTGTTTGATGGATACAGTTGGTGGCTGAGGTGGTGGGCACGTATTTCTTGATATTCGCAGGGTGTGCTTCGGTGGTTGTGAACAAGAACAACGACGACGTGGTAACACTTCCTGGGATATCAATTGTTTGGGGACTAGTTGTGATGGTGCTGGCTTACTCTGTTGGTCACATCTCTGGTGCTCATTTCAATCCTGCTGTCACCATTGCCTTTGCCTCCACCAAAAGGTTTCCATGGAAGCAGGTGAACCAAACACGTTATTTTTCTCTTCTTCATTCATTGTTAGTTCAAGTAGGTGGGAAAATATAGGTCAAACCACAGTATCGTTGCAAATTGTATTGTAAGAAAAATTTGGTTATTTTATGCAATATTTCAATGCAACTTAATTTTTTAAAAGAGAGATAAGAGGACAAGTAAAAGAAAATTTGTTGATGTAACGTGCGGAATTATTGAGTTATTGAGAAAACTATGTTGTGTTGTATTAATATTACATCTCAGCTTAAAATACTCATTTGCCTTGACCATTTTATACAGTATAGATATAATTGATAAACAAAACGCGTTACTTAGTCTTAAAATGATTGACATGGTTATGGTTATGTTTGATTGAATTGAACATTGTAGGTGCCAATTTATGTAGTAGCACAGGTTGTTGGATCTACACTTGCAAGTGGGAGTCTCAGACTAATATTCAGTGGTCATGAGAACCAGTTTCCAGGAACACTTCCAGCGGGCACTTACGCCCAGGCATTTGCGGTTGAATTCATTATCACGTTTTTGCTTATGTTTGTCATATCTGGGGTTGCCACTGATAACAGAGCGGTGAAGTTTTATTCCCTCCTTAATTGTTGTTTTGCTTCTTGTTTGGTTATACATTATTATTAGCTTTTGATAACAACAACAAAAACATTTTGATTAACAAGGTTGCAGTCAATTAAGGTTGGCTAATCACCTCCATAAAAAATGGACTAGTTGTCTGAATATATTTGTTGCGTTTTGAATCATTTGGAAGAAGCTACAAGTTTGCATCACAAGACACGTCTTATATACTAAAAAAAAATCCATATTTGAATATTTGTCTCTCTTGGACCCCGTGACATGGTGGCCTTTATTTATTCATTTTATTTGTTTTCCAATCTTGCAGATCGGTGAGTTGGCTGGGATTGCCGTTGGGGCCACTGTACTGTTGAATGTGTTGTTTGCAGGGTATTATTGCATATCTTATCCAAAGCTAATTGAATATTATTACTATGCATACACATTAAGAAAAAAAATGCTTTATTCAGCCAAAGATGTTACACCTTTTGGAAGAAAAATAAAGGTCAAAGTATGATCTCATGCATTAGCGTGATATAATAATGGTTGAGCTAAATTTATGTTATGTTTGTGATTATGATGTTATTATGTGAATACTGATAACATGATTTGATGATTTTGTTATGTGACAGACCAATCACAGGAGCATCAATGAACCCAGCAAGAAGCTTAGGCCCTGCATTAGTGCACAATGAATTCAGAGGAATATGGATATATTTAGTGTCTCCAACAATTGGGGCTGTGTTTGGTGCATGGGTGTATAACAGTATTCGTTACACAGATAAGCCACTGCGTGAGATCACCCAAAGTGCTTCTTTCGTTAAAGGAAAAGGTGATAGATGATATTCAAGTGTGGTTTAGAGAGGAGTAACTTTTGCAGATTAGTTCTCACCAATTTTTGTTATCTTCAAGATACCAAAGTAAAGGGAGGAGACTTGTAAACCTTTTTCTTTGTTTTTGGTTTTACAATGTCAATGTAACAGTTCATCAAGTTTACGTTATTATTATGCATATTACTCAACTTTCTTACTAGATCCATCTTAATGGGTTTAAGTCTATGTTGTTGTAAAACTCATCCAAAGAAAATAAAAGTTTGCCTTCTTTTGTTTTTCATTTTATCAGCTCTCTGTTGCTACATTTTATGACTTGCTTGGGATTCCTATATGATATGTGTTTATATATACTATTAACACTATTTAATAATATTATTGCCTTTTGATAAATATAATACGATATGTATATATAACTATTTTCTAAACTAATTTCAAAACAATATATATTATAAAATAATAAAACTACATTATTTGAATTTTATTTTTCAAATTTGAATATTGTAAATGGTAAATTAATTACATATTACTGTTAATTTTTGTTAGTTATATGAAATAAATAAAAAATCCCTTTTTCTCATTTTTAAGGGTCAAGTCATCGATGCACCCTAAAAAGGGTGAACCATGATTTTTAACCCATGAGTTAACTATTCAATCCACATTAACCTGTATTAACCTGTTTTAACGAATTGGAGACAAGAAGGGCAAAACGAACCAATATGAACAGGACTTGCTTATTTGCCATATATAGTTAAAGACTAACCCTGTACCAATTTCACACAAAAAAAGCATATTCTTTGATTGGAGAAACGGTTAACTTAGTTTAATATCTGACAACCAACATTTATTCTATGATCAAATATTATTTTCAGTTTTGCTAAACCTTTTGTCAGATTTTCTTTTCAAATAAAGTTAAGTATTGTTGATAAGCTAAAAAAAGATAATGACAATAAGTAAAATTCATATGGACAAAGGTATGGCCAAGTAACATTACAAGTAAAAATGTACATGCTAGGACAAAAGAATTGAAGTTAGGATGCCTCACTAAACAAGATATACATGTCAGGAAAAGCTAGGTAATAATATTATTGGAAGAAAAACAAAAATCTTCTGTTGTGGTCACGATGCCTTTGGAAGAAACTAGTTTCCTCAACTTGATACCTGAAGATTACTTTAATTACCACCAGTAACACGAGCAGAATCACTACCTTGCCTGGTTCTTGGAATAATTATAGGCAAGCAACACACCAGAACAAATAGTAACTCCATCATGAAAGCCATCATTGCGATCCATAGAAATATGCCCAGCTTCCAACGCCATAAGATTCTCTTGATTAAGGGAAGTTCTGATTCAATGATAACTGATGAATCATATATTTGAGGAATGCCAGCACCGGGTGGATATTCTGCTCGGTGCTCTAGTGTTACTTTTAAGCATGAAGTAGGTACATTTCCTTCAACGAAACCTCTCAGATTGACATTCAGTGTCTGGGTTTCTGATACAAAACCAGTGACAAGTGGTACAATCTTGAGGAATGTCATCATTAGCCGGATAGGCTCGCTTATGAATTTTAACATGCAAGGTTGGTTCGCAGTCCAAATAGTTTTGCCATCAAAAGATAAGAAGTCTACCTTGATCTATATAATAGACAATTCAAGGAAGAATTCGTAAGCAACAGGAACCCATGAAGTATGAATGACTGTAATAATTATCATCAATCATCACAGTTCAGATTTTTTAGCAGAACAATTAAAGAAAAAGGAAATGGCAATTTTAACAAAATGAACTTATTAAAGAATCATGATCAAACAATCAAAGAAAACTGATCCCTTCTTTGCCTAATTAATGCAAGTAACTGCTATTTTACAGCACACACACCACAATGATAAGAAACATAGTACGTAGAAAGAAAAAAAGAATCACTGGAGTATTAAGTTTTAGCTTTTATGTAAAGGCCAGTGAAGTGTCCTCGTCTCTAACACAAGTATATGACATTCACGTGAATACCACACTTGGCATATATCACAGAAGAGGTTTGTGATGATAATTCTCTACCCTGTTGTCACCCATTAAAATTTAACAATAATGGCACCAGGGATTGGATTCTCTAAGCCAGTTCAACTCCTACCAGGTAAGTTCAATGGCTGAAAAATCTTTTGATGAGCAAGAGCAGCACCAATCTACACAGCCACAGTACAACTGTTGAACTTTTCAAAGAAACTAATTCATAAAACACTAGAATCATGTTTACATCATTTCTTCTGTCCAAACTCCAATCCAGATACTCGTATAAAGCAAAAAAAAAAAAAAAAAATCGAGTTAAAGCTAGCACCCGGTTGCCACTCAAATGCTACAGAACTATCTTCAAAAGTATAGACAATATAACTACAACCATCAAAGATCCCCATACTAACACTACACGTTTATACTAGAACAAGTAAAACATCATGCAAGAAGTTCATGTAATTCTCTGGATTAATCAAAATGAATCAGATAATTGATAAGTACCTGAAAGATGCCAAGGTTTGTGTTGTATTCTGACTCTGGCACAACCAATGAAACAGTGACCTCCACCTTTTGATTAGCAGGTATAACCCTTCTACCCATCCGCTTTCCAACGGCAACGTTTGTCCCAGAATCATGGCCCATCCCAACATTATCACAAGACATCACAGGCACCAATGCAAAAGGACTCTGTTTGGTGTAATCAAAGTTAAAACCCTGACTCATCTGAAAAGGCTTCTCCACCAAACTCTTCACCAAAATCCCACTCACCACAAGAGAACAAACCAAAAGAGCACACAAAATGCAACAAACATAGACTGACCACAACAATCCCCACCCACACCTAAATGCAACATTCCACAAAGACTTATGCTCTTTTAACCACCCCTGAGCCGAAGAACCAATGCACCCACAAACACCACACAACACTCTACCCAAAATATCCACCAACAAACCTTTCCCCATTCTAATTGCTCCAAAAGGGTCAATAAAAAACATGAAAGCGTGTACCGTAAGCCACACTGGGCATTTCACTAACACAAAAAAAGCATTGATTTGAAACACAATAGCTCTAATCACCAACCCTGTTACATAATCGAGCAAGTTAATTGGGGAATTACCGATCTCCACGGCTGAGTCCGCGGAATCGGTGGCTCTGTCGTCATTCTCGGCGGAGGTTAACGTCGATTCCTCGTTCCCCTCTTCGCTGGCAACGCTTGGAGATGGAGAGGAACGAAGTTTCTTTTGATTCGAATCGCATTTCTCGGGGGAATCCTCGTTTTCTTTCGGAGTTTCGAGGTTTCGATCGCTCCAAAGGCTCGCTCCGGGAACGGTGGGCGAACTGTCGTCGGAACCGTTCTTCTTGGATTCCCTAGCCGGAGAATGACGGCGTGTCGGACGACGGCGGACTGTGGTTGCCGGAGTTGGGGAGGGTGGGTTGAGGTCGGAAAGAATGGAAGCCTCTGCGGAAGATTCCGGTGAAGTATCAGCGGTAGCGGGGCAATGGTTGAAGGGGCAGTGCGGTAGAGCGTCGAGGAAAACGTCGTCGTTTTGGTGGTTTGGACCTTGAAACGATGAGTCCATTGAAGATGAAATGATGGAATATTGAACCTGAGAGGCTGGTTCATTTTGAAGCCACTAAATTCAGAATTTGCTTTCTGAAAACGGAAAGCATATTTCGAAGAAAACAACAAAAATATTATATTGCAAAACAATCACAAAAAGCACGTGGTTTAAAAAAAAAATTACATGTTTATTGCCACCAATTTCCCTGGGATGAACTTATAAACATTTCCTCCAAAAATAAAAAGAAGTGTACTTACACTTTAAATCTGTTTTGATTTCTCATGTTTAATAGTTAATTTATAACCCAACTTAGAAAATAAAAATGAATAAAATATAGTATTTTCATGATCATTAACATTTTTTTTTGTAATTTACTTTTTGATATTCTTTTTTGCCTTTTCTTTGAATGACAACAATTTATGTTTTACTAATTTAGGTGTACGAACTACTAACTTTAATATTTTTCTATCTTTTATGATGATTGTTTGTTTTCGATCTTTGTAATGTTATAGGATGCATAATATTAAGATTTTTTCACTCCAAAAAATATTAAAATGTTTAAGACTTTAATAAGCCTTTAGGATATATA
>Ga0214542_1008726_pt1 | contig 16413 bp, 13 predicted proteins | sample CNSS1metaG_FD_160096 | JGI IMG/M metagenome (GOLD analysis project Ga0214542, IMG submission 160096) | Root nodule microbial communities from cowpea collected in UCLA plant growth center, Los Angeles, California, USA - CNSS1 | ecosystem: Host-associated > Plants > Roots > Nodule | place: USA... | reverse complement strand
TCGTCTGTAATTCTTCGATTTTTTGAGGCTTACCCTCTATTAATAACTTTGGAAATCCCATATATATTATGACTTGAATCAGATCGATTCTTTTTTGAATCTTTATCTCTCCAATTCCCTCGACACTCGAGGATATTCTTCTATTTTTTTGTATAAAATTTTTTATCCAATCTCGTATTTTTTTATCTTCTTGTATATTCTCAGAATATTTTGTTGATTGTGCAAACCAAATAAAATCATGACTTTGAGTTGTACCAAGTCTGAAATCAAGCGGATTTATTTTCAAATTGGTTCACTTTGACATTTTTACATGTTTCAACCTAATTTTTTTTAAATTGTTATTTTTATTTATAATTGTATCCTATATTAATATTAATACGGTGTATTATAAGAATTGTTTGACTTAATCTTCTTTAATCCATATCTCTATCTTATTATTCTTATTATTATTATTATAATAGCAAAATTCTTATTTTTTTTTCTTTTTCATCTGAACATAAGATTACTTTTCAATTCTTTCAAATTTAAATTTAGTTTTACGATTATATTGAAGTAAATTAACGGTTATAACATTAACATAACATCCTTTACCTCATGAAGCATAGAGTATTTTTTCTCTCCCCTCATGATTCCGGAAAAGGTAGTCAATCTTCACTGATCTACTCATTTGTTTTCTTCTGGAAAAAACTTGCCTTATATTTTAATCCATCGATTTTTTCAAAAATAAGTTTAGAATTTTAGACAGTTTTATAATGTTGCAATTTTAATCAGGTAGGTTCAATAATGAACTTGGACTTTGTCATATAGAATTTCTTAAAAGCTTGGGTAGATAAATTAGAAAATTTAAAAGTGTATGACACAATAAAATAAAGTAAAAAAATAAAAATAAGAATACGTGTAGACAAACTTGCCTTATATTTTAATCCATCGATTTTTCAAAAATAATTTTAGTATTTTAGATAAATTTATAATGTTGCAATTTTGGTTAGGTAGGTTCAATAATGAATTTGGACTTTGTCATATAGAATATCTTAAGAGCTTAGGTAGATAAATTATAAAATTTAGAAGTACGTGACACGATAAAATAAAGTAAAAGAAAAAAGAAAAAGAATACGTCTAGACAAAGTATTTCCTAAGCATTTATAAAGTATAATATTGAAAATAAACTTAAAATAAGATAGTCTTCTCATGAACTAAAATTTCATTTATAAAACAATTTTATTTCATTTTTTTAAATCTTACGTAGAAGTTTGTTCAAAATAGACTTTAATTTGTACTTAACTTTTTTATTCTGCATATTAAATATAACTTTTAAATTAGCACTCATAAAAACTAACAAGTTTATCAAATAGGACAATTTATAATTCAACCGCATGAAGTTTAGAAAAAAAAAAGTTTTGAAAATTGATAGCTACGTTGGAGAGTTTTTACTCGAAGGAAATTCATTTACCTATTTCAGAAGAAAACTCATTTTTAAAGTTGCATAAAAGCACCCACCATCCAAGTAACAAACTAGACATCCCATTACTTCTACTTCAATGTTCTTATCCACTTTAGTTTGGTGATTTGACAAAATCCAATACCAAATTGAATTAAAGTTCGTTAAATTTAAACAGTCATCATTGTTGAATAGATAATCTTAACGTGTTTATTTTCTACATGTACTCTTGAAACAAACTAAAAAGCTGAGATAGTTGTGATTTTGTGCAAAGATTTGTAAAGAAAGAAAAGTGAGAAAAAAAGTTTTGGGCTAAAGTGAGCTTAAAGAATGGAAAAATTAGCTGACAATTGAAGTTTTACATCTTTGCCTTTCTTTATGGGTGCACTGCACAGAAAATCTTCTACGTGATTGTTTTCTTCTCCAATTTGAATTCAATGTTAGATTTGTGTGTGGATGTATTTTCAAAGTACATCGATGATCTTTGATTTTAAAATTTTAAAATATTTTAAAAAGATTTTTAAATAACAATATAGTATATTTTTATTGCTCAAAACAACAGTAGAAAAAAAAATTCAATAAAAAATCTGGACTAATGCTTCTTCATGTGAGATCATTGATCTGTTTTTTTGATTCCTTGGTTGCTCTAGTATTATTATATAATATAATTACACCATAATAAAAATAAGTTCATATAATAAATAAGATTATTAAAAAATAATATCATAAATTATAATTGTAATTATAATTTAATACCTAATTGAAATGAATTTATAATAGTAAATTTAATATAAACAGGTTATTCTTCACTTTTCTTTTTCACCCTTTCATCTCTACTCCTGGGTTCAAGGTGGAGTTAGGTTCGAGTTACTTGTTCATTCATGTATATTTTCGGCCGTCATTAATGTTCGATTGAGATTTACCAGAATTTCACAAACTTGTCAGCAATATTATACCCCTACATTTGTTATTCCTATCTGCTCAATTTACACCAAAAGCAAAACTGATTATTATCCATATCTGACAAAAGTCTTTGATTTACTTTATTTACAAACTCCTGTTACTTATTCAAAATACATTGAAAGTTTCGTTTACACAAACAATCTGGTTTCATAAACTTTGTTAAGGACATTTTCAAATCCGAACTATGCATAAACTCGCAACATTTTAAAACACATAATAACAATACTAAACCATTCTTATAGGTTAATTTTAAACTTACTAGGATTCTGTTTGGAGTGACCTTCAAGCATTATGCAAAGTCATTACTACCGATAAGGACAATTAACATGACACCACAGACATCTGTAGTATTCCAAGTTCCTTTTGAAATTCACTACAGCCATTAATTTTAATTTATTTTTCAAATAACTGAGGCGCAGAACATTTTCAGCATATGCCTTAAAGTGAACTAATTGTATTGAAGTGAAAATAACTACACTTTGAGTGACTTATCTACATGGAGTGTAAGGTTTAAGAATACATTGGTTAAGGCTAAGCAAAAGGGGCACGGTACAAAATTCCTCTCAGAGACACAGGTAAAATGTTTAATCAATGCCAATCTATTATTCCCCCGAGTGTGGTGGATCCCACAGCCTCCCATACTTCATTGGAGCCCAATTGCTCATTGTCAACACCTTCCATCGTAATCCCACCACCATGGCCATTCGCACCTGCTCATAAAAATTGTACATTATAATGTCTGAGATTTCAAAACCCATCGTCTAAACACAAAGTATATGTAAGCAATCATACAGTAATTATAATGAGGCCTTGACGTTTTGTTGTTAGAGCCATTCTCGGCTTGTCTTTTCGGCTTCAACTTTGATTCACCTCCAAGAACTACCACATGCTTTCGTGGAGTTTGGCTCTCATTTCCACCTATGAGAAAAATGCCACGAAGTGACAACCCCAAACCATATAGATAAATAAGGGGGTCACAGACAATAAATAAACGGGGAGTTGCGTAATATTTTATGTATAATTCTTAAAAATTTACTAATCAATTTTTGTTATCGTTCAATGGGATGTTTTTATGTATCCTTCCAAATTTAATTATAAGTTACAAAAAACAAATAAAAGTCCAAACCAGCAAATAAAAGTAAGGCATAATAGACAAATAAGTGGGAGTGGGGAACTGCATAATACTTTTCGTATAATTTTTTAAAATTTATTAATCTATCTTTTTATTATCATCCAAATGAATTACAAAAAGCAACTGTTATTGCTTGCACTAAATGGTTGACTTGAAAAAAAAAATAGTCCAAACCAGATAGGCAAAGAAGTAGAGCATAATAAACAAATAAGTGAGAAACTACGTATTACTTTTCGTATAATTTTTAAAAATTTACTAATTAACCTTATCATCAATGGGATGTACACCTGTACTCCAAATTTTACAAAAATCACCCCTGTTACTTAGACTGAAGAAAAAAATAGGTCAAACCATATAAGCAAATAAGTGCGCATAATATACAAATAGGTGGGAAGCAACTTATCACTTTTCGTATTATGTTTTAAAATTTACTAATAAATCTTTTTTTACCATCCAATGGAATGTACCTTTACCCGAATTTTATTATAAGTAACAAAAAAAGGCCAAACCAGACAAATAAGTGGGATAAGTGGGGAATAATAAATAAATAAGTGGAGAGTTACTTTTGGTACAATTTTTGAAAGTTTTTTAATATATATTTTTTATCATCCAATAGGATGTATGTACCTCGAATTTGACTATAAATTACAAAAATCCACCTTTATTGCTTGCACTAGTTGGCTGACTTGAAGAAAAAAATAGGTCAAACTAGATAAACATATAATTGGGGCACAATGAACAAAAAGTGGAGAGCTTCTTAATACTTTTCTTACAATTTTTAAAATTTATTTATCAATATTTTTTTGCTTTATTGCTTTATATAAAGAGGATTCCTCTTTTGTGTTCACATTTCATAATTCCAACTTTATTCTTTATAATGTAATTATTTATTAAATTTATAAAAATTAATGGTTATTTTTACAAATTTTAATAAAACTATTTACTTATTTTTTTTTCTATTCATCAATAATTATTTTTTCATATTTTCTCTATATATTTCACTTTATTTTTTATAAATATAATTTTTTTATTTATTAACTTAATAACATTTACGATATCATCCATTATTAATATAATATCATTAATATTTAAAATATATTAAAACTAGATAGCAGGGAGAAGGTAAAAGTAAAACATGTACATTGCGGTGATGTAAAACAAAATGTATAATTACTGATTTGATACCCCAACTTTTTCGTTAGATATCCAAACTTTTGATATGTTCAATTTAGTACCCAAATTTTCTAAAGAGATTCAATTTGGTCCTCTCCGTTAAGTTGGAGTTAACACAGTGTCCGTATAGGACACGTGTCAAGCCATGAAATTTTTATATTTTTTTTAATTTTTTTTCAAAAAATTTAAAAACTGCCACGTGTCAGTTTATCATCGTGCTACATGGTAGCTTACAATCATGACATATGACAGTGTAATAGTTGTTTTCAATTTACTATCCTAATTTAAATTTTTGTTCAATTTAGTACCCAATTTTTTTAAAATGATTCAATTTTGTTCTCTTCCATTTGAGACCAAATTAGTAAATAAGCTTAATTATAACTTATATAAACATATTAAAATAATTATTTTGAATTTATACATCAAATCACTACACCTAAATATTCAAATTATTTTATTTTTTACAAGTGTAAAAAATTTCATGTATAAAAAATTACAAAGGTTAAAATGTAAAAAATAAAATAATTTAAGTATTTAGGTGAAATGATTTGATGTATATATTAGAAAAAATTATTGTAACATGTATATATAGGTTGTAATTAAGCTTATTGCTTATTTACTAATTTGGTCTCAAATGGAAAAGGACGAAATTGGATCATTTTAAAAAATGGGTATTAAATTGAACCTTTAAAATTTAAATTGGGGTACTAAATTGAAAACAGCTATTACACTGCCACATGTCATGATTGTAAATTGTCACGTGGTACGATGATAAACTGACACGTGATAGTTTTTAAATTTAAAAAAAAAATAATAATTTTTTTTGAAAAAAAAATTGAAAAAAAATTAAAAATTTCATGGTTTGACACGTGTCCTGTATGGGTGTTAACTCTAACTTACCGTATAGGACCAAATTGAATCTTTTTCGAATATTGAGGTGCTAAATTAAACAAACCAAAAATTTGGGTACGAAGATGAACTTAACGAAAAAGTTGGGATACCAAATAAGTAATTATACCATAACAAAACGTGGCCTAAAATAAAGTATCAGAGTAAATAACTTTCCTAAAAAAAATAAAATTATGAGAATTAGGAGTTCTTCTTCCCCTATCTGAGATCTACCAGCAATTGTACATTCCGGTGCCTACTTTCACAGATTCGGTCTCTCTCATTTCCCCCAAATCCATAAATGAAGAACTAGAAAAATTCAATTGCATCTTTATAAATTCTTTTTCATTCGTCACTGCAATTTTCGGGGGATAGTTTGGGATTTTGAATCATGTGGGGGCACCATTGCCAATTTCAAGGAAAACCTCAACAAGATCGCGCTCGATGTTCATGATGACGACGACGAAATTCTCCGTGAGTACGCTACCGGCATCACTGCCAACGGCGACAACTCCGCCGTCTCCGGTCGCCGGAGTTCGTACGGTTCCGCCAGTTCCAAATCGGGAATTGGGTCGCCGCTCGCCAACGGCATCGATCATGCCTCTCTTCCCGAGGTCATTCTTTTCCTCTGTTTCTCTCTTAAAGATGCGTTGCGTTGTGAATATTTAAGCTTCTTGAGAATTTAATAAGCGCGTATCTGGTTCTGCAATGAAGTAGGTTTTGGGTTTTAGTTTTGGACAAAAGTTAGATGAACTTTCTTAGAAGTTTGAGTTGTTCTTTAATCGGAAGTGAAGTTTAACCTAGGTAATTTGCATAAACTTTTATAATGCAAACTTTTGTTACAAATATTATCAATGCGAAATTCCAATTGTCTGAGAACGAGATAATTAACATCGAAAGAACTGTATACCAGATTAGTTCATATCATGTTATTTTATAGGAAAAATAAAAGAAAAAAAATTAAGCAAGTTGGATGTGGGAAATTATTGTGTTGTTCAAGATTACCACTGTCCTAGAATTTCTGTAAGGGTGTGAAAAATTTTCATTGTTTGCCTCATCTCTCTTTTAGATAATATGGGATGAAGTTGGGGAGTCTGAATCTGACAGAGATAGAATGTTGTTTGAGCTTGAACAAGAGTGTCTAGAAGTATACAGAAGGAAGGTAATCGATCTAAGGCAGGCAATCACTGATTGTGAGGCAGAACTTGCATCCATTTGTTCATCAATGGGAGAGAGACCATTGCGTATTCGTCAGGTTAGATATTTTAAGAATTACTATAATTTGTTTGCTGTTGGTTTTAAGGCGTGTCTGTGTGTTACTCGAATGGGGTGGAAAAAAACTGCATCCCTATTTGGAAAAAGCTTGATTATTTTTTTGTCAAGATAATTTGTTTTCCAGTTAGACTGCTAATTCGTTTATACACTATCTCTTTTTTTTTTTTTTTTCTAGACTGATCAAAATGTTGGTAGCCTCAAGGACGAGCATGCAAGCATTCTTCCGCAGTTGGAGGAGATGCAAAAAAGGAAATCTGAGCGTAGAAATCAATTCATAGAAGTTCAAGAGCAGATTCAAAGCATTTCAATTGAAATACATGGTCCTAGAGAGTATATCCCGCTGTCATAGATGAAACTGATTTATCCGTGAGAAAACTTGAAGAATTGCATAGGTAGCTACATGCACTTCAGATTGAGAAGGTCAATTATCTGCTCATACTTCAGTTTTTTTGAACTTTTTCATTGGCTCAACTCATATCATCACCTTTTCATCCTTCCTTTTTGCCATCTGTAATCGTACTCGTATCTTATACTCATGCAGAGTAGTCGCTTAAAGCAAGTCCAGGAGGAGTACCTGTATACATTAAATTCTCTATGTTCAGTGCTTGGTTTGGACTTCAAGCAGACAATTAACGGAATTCATCCTAGTTTATTGGAATTAGAAGACCTAAGAGTGTAAGTAATGACACCATTCAACAATTAGTGGTTGCTATAGAAGAACTTGCGGGAGGTTAAATTGCAGAAGGTAAAGATTGAGTTAGAAATTAATTGCCATTTTTATTTAGTATTTTGTGAATTTTGTTTTTTTCCCCTCTGGTTATATTTGTATATTTGTAATAACTTAGGGTTTCGTAGCTCCAAGATCTTGCTACTACAAAGTTGGAGCTCCGGAACTTAATGGACACCCCTGTTGAAGAGCAATAGATGTTTCAGAATGTTACATGTAATATGGCCGCTTCAGAACATGAAATAACTGAACCAAACACCTTGTCTGTGGAGTTCATCAATTTGGTGAGTTACAAGTTGCTTGAGTATGATAGGATTGTATTTCTTTATTTTTATGGTTCAAAATTCGTTGAAAAGTAATAATGTCATCCAGGTTGAGACGGAAGTAGCTAGGTTAGAAAAGTTGAAATCAAGCAAGATGAAAGAGCTTGTATTAAAGAAGAGAACAGAGCTGGAGGAGATTTGTCGAAAGACTCGTTTGATTCCAGAAATAGATAATGCAGTGGAATATGCTGTTGACGCCATAGAATCTGGTAACTTTCTACTTTCTACCAAGTTGAGTGCAATTATTTTCTCTGCGAACTTTCAAGTATGCCTCTTCCTTTTTTGTGCAAGTTCTGTGGACCCTGCTTGTGTGCTCGAACAAATTGAACTTCGGGTTGCCCAAGTCAAAGAAGAAGCTTTTAGCCGAAAAGAGATACTTGAAAGGGTTGAGAAATGGTTGGCAGCATGCAATGAAGAGTCTTGGCTTGAGGAATACAACAGGGTTAGTAATTTGTAACCTGCTTCAACATTGCCAATTTTGACCCATTTTTTATTCATAGCTACATTTGACAATTTAACTATGTATTTTGTTTTGTTTATCCTCCAGGATGATAATCGGTACAATGCTGGGAGAGGTGCTCATCTTACTCTCAAGCGAGCTGTGAGAAAGCTCGTGCCTTGGTGAACAAAATTCTAGGTACACAATAGTTACCATATTTGTCATGATTGTCTTATTTGTCACGTTATGGCTTAATTTATGCAACATCAAACTGAATCACGAACTGGCATAATATTATAGCGGACTACGTATTAAATTGTAGTGTAGTGTGAGTCAGACCAAAGTTTTCATGGAGTGTCATCAAAGGTGCCAATTTGGATGTGAAGATATTGCTTGCGAGTTCCATAAGCAATTATGGAGTAATGAGCGCTAGTTTCTTTAAATAAAATAATTATATTGAGAAAGAAGTTGATATGATGAGAATGTGACAGCCGAAGAGAATTCTTTGGAATCTGTGAAATCAAAACAAATTTATTAAATAAAATAACTATTATTAAATTCATATTATGTTTTCTTTTCATATTCTTCTTCTCTTTTGTGGCTTTCCCTTTCTATGTTCTCTGATATCCCTATTTTTTCTGCAACGGCAAGATCAACACCCACCTTTAACTTTTCTCTAGCAAAACAAAACGTGTCTTCTCCACTCGTCCAGAAAGAAGACTGTGTCCGACCCAAATGTGGTGGAAGGGACCCCAATGAAACCCTCTCTATAGATTTAAAAGTGGTATCAAAGACGATGGATAATCTTGGTGACTTGCTCAGACGAGTACAATGTCCCTGTATCGAAAGTCCTCTTGATAAGAGTTCTAGATAAGCGTGTCTCGTTATGAAGAATCACAGTATGAGAATGGGTACTCGAATTATTCTGTTGGGTGGGGAGTGTACCAATGTGGTTAAAGGGACTCGCAGTGAAACCCCCTCTATACACTTAACAAGTGGTATCAGAGCCGTTGGTTAGTCTTGGTGAACAACTCAGACGAGTACAATGTCCCTGTATCGAAAGACTTCCTGGTAAGTGTTCCAGGTAAGCGTGTCCCGTTAAGAAGAACGACGGTACGAGAACTGGTACTCGAATGATTCCGTTGGAGGGGGAGTGTAAGCACCCCCAGTGAAACCCCTTTATAGACCTAACAAGTAGTATCAGAGCTGTCTTGGTGACCAGCTCAGAAGACTACAATGTCAATGTATCGAAAGTCTTCCTGGTAATGGTTCCAGGTAAGCGTGTTCCGTTGAGAAGAACGACGGTACGAGAAAGGGTACTCGAATGCTTCCGTTGGAGGGGAAGTGTACCAATGTTGTGGAAGAGACCCCTAGTGAAACCCTCTCTATAGACCTAACAAGTGGTATCAGAGCCGTTGGTTAGTCTTGGTGATCGGCTCTGATGGGTACAATGTACCTGTATTGAAAGTCTTCCTGGTAAATGTTCCAGGTAAGCGTGTCCCGTCAAGAAGAATGGCGGTACAAGAACGGGTACTCGAATGATTTCGCTGGAGGGGGAGTGTACCAATGTGGTGGAAAGGAACCCTAGTGAAACCCCTCTATAGACCTAACAAGCAGTATCAGAGCCGTCTTGGTGATTGGCTCAGACGAGTACAATGTCGCTGTATCGAAAGTCTTCCTGGTAATGGTTCCACGTAAGCGTGTTCCGTTGAGAAGAATGGCGGTATGAGAAAGGGTACTCGAATGCTTCAGGGGAAGTGTACCAATGTATTGGAAGAGACTTTTAGTGAAACCCTCTCTAAAGACCTAACAAGTGGTTTCAGAGCCGTTGATTAGTCTTGGTGATCGGCTCAGACGAGTACAATGTCCCTGTATCGAAAGTCTTCCTGGTAAGTGTTCCAGGTAAGAGTGTCCCGTTAAGAAGAACGGCGGTACGAGAACGGGTACTCGAATGATTTTGCTGGAGGGGAGTGTACCAATGTCGAAAGGAACCCCAGTAAAACCCCCTTTATAGACCTATCAAGCAGTATCAGAGCCGTCTTGGTGACCGGCTCAGACGACTACAATGTCACTGTATCGAAAGTCTTCCTGGTAATGGTTCCAGGTAAGCGTGTTCCATTGAGAAGAACGACGGTATTAGAAAGGGTACTCGAATGCTTCCATTGGAGGGGAAGTGTACCAATGTATTGGAAGAGACCTCTAAAGAAACCCTCTCTATTGACAAAACAAGTGGTATCAGAGCCGTTGGTTAGTTTATGTGACCGGCTCAGACGAGTACAATGTCCCTGTATCCAAAGTCTTCCTAGTAATGGTTCCAGGTAAGCGTGTTCCGTTGAGAAGAACGACGGTACGAGAAAGGGTACTCGAATAATTGTGTAACCCGACCTAATTAAGTGTCTTGATATAGCCTTAGGTGTTCTCTCATCTCTTAATTAGAACCTTAAACAAATAGTAAAGCACTTTAGACGGTGAGTGTGTCTTGTAATACCAAGCCTCACCTTAGACTTGTTCAGCTTAGCATATTTAATTGTTTTATTGCTTTGTTCTTGTTTAGTAGCTTACTATGTGTTATCTTAGTCTTTGATTTAGTTTCAATTAAGAAGTCTTGTGTAAGAACATTGAGTTCCCTTGACTTCGAAAGACTTGGTAAATAAGAACTCAAGAAACTTACTATCTACTTCTTTGAAATTAAATTTGTCTTTGTTTAAGTTCTTAATTGTGTAACCTGGCATAATTAAGTGTCTTGGGAGAGCCTTAACTGTCTCACATCTCTTAATTATAACATTAAAAAAACAATAAAGTGCTTTAGACGGTGATTGTCTTGTATTAACAAGCCTCACCTTAGGGTTGTTTAGCTTAGCATCTTTAATTGTTTTATTGTTTTGTTCTTGTTTAGTAGCTTAGTGTGTGTCATCTTAGTCTTTGATTTAATTTCAATTAAGAAGTCTTGTGTAAGAACATTGAGTTCCCTTGTCTAGGAAAGACTTGGTACATAAGAACTCAAAAAACTTACTATCTACTTCTTTGAAATTAATTTTGTCTTTGTTTAAGTTCTTAATTGTGTAACCCGCCTTAGTTAAGTGTCTTGGGAGAGCCTTAGGTGTTCTCTCATCTCTTAATTAGAACCTTAAACAAATAGTAAAGCGCTGTAGACAGTAAGTGTGTTCTGTAATACCAAGCTTCACCTTGGACTTGTTTAGCTTAGCATCTTTAATTGCGTTTTTGCTTTTCTTGTTTAGTATTAGATTGTGTCATCTTAGTCTTTGATTTAAATTCAGTTAAGAAGTCTTGTGCAGAGGGGTCAATTTGGCCCATCCCACAGGGCTTGGCCCTGCCCATGTTGGCTAGGGCCAAAAGAGTCCACATGGAAAAAAAAGTCTCCAACAAAGAAGTCCATAGGGCCAAAAACCTAACAAAAGCCATGAGGGTCTGGGCCAACTCATGGGCTTTCATCTTCCACATGAAAAATATATTACTATGTGTGGGACATGTCCAAAAACCGGACAAGCACTACGACCCGAATAGGTCGAACGACCTGAACCTGCCTGACGACCTCGACAAGAACGATGACTCGAACGACCCCGAGGATCCAAACCAGCCCAACGACTCGAACGACCAGGATGGGTCGGACAACCCGAACGACCCAGACCGGCCAAACAACCAGGATAATCCCGACAAAACGAACGGGCCCGACGACATGGACTGGCCTGACAACCTAGACGGGCTCGATGACCCAAAAGGGCTTGATGAACTGGACGGGCCCGACGATATAAACACGCCTAACGACCCAGGCGGGCTCGACGACTCGGACGAGCCCGACAATTAGGATGGGCCCTATGACCCAAACGAGCCCGACGATATAGACACGCCTAACGACCTAGGCGAGCTCGATGACCCGGACGGGCCCGACCACCTAGACCAGCCCTACGACCTAGTCCAGCCCTACGACCTAGACTGGATCGTGACTCAGGCGGGCCTAATCCGACTCCAACAATCCAAACGGGCCCGACGACTCGAAAAGACTCGATGACCAGAACGAGCCTAACGACCCGGACGAGCTCGATGATCCAGACAGGCCAAATGACCCGTATGGACGCGATGACCTGGACGAGCCCTGCGATACAGACGAGCTTGACGACTCAGATAGGCCCGACGACACGAACATGCCCGACGACCCGGACAAGCCCTACGACCCAGATGGGCCCAACGACCAGAACGAGCCCAACAATCTCAACAGGCCCGACGACCCGGATATGCCAAACGATCCGACCGGTCCAATGACCCGGATGGGCCCGATGATCTAGATAGGCCAACAACCTGAACGGGTCTGACGATCCGGACTAGCCCGATTAGCAGGACATGCCTAATGATCCAGACAGGCCCAACGAATCGAATAGGCCCGCCCGTATCGTTGGGTGGGTCGGGTCGTCGGGCCCATTCGGGTCGTCAGGCTCGTTCCGATCGTTGGGTCTGTCTAGATCATCGGGCCCATCTGGGTCATTGGGCTTGTTTGGGTTGTCAAACCCGTTTGGTTCATCAGTCCTTATCGGTTGTTGGGTCTGTCCGGATCATCGGGCTCATCTCGATCGTTGGGCCTGTTTGGGTAGTTGGGCCCATTTGGGTAATTGGGCCCGTCTGGGGCGTAGAGCCTATTCGGGTCGTCAGGCCCGTCCGGGTCGTTGAGCCGTCCGAGTTGTTAGTCCATCTGGGTCGTCGGGCCCGTTTGGGTCGTTGGGTCTGTTTAGATCATCGGGCCCGTCCAGGTCTTGCAGCTCGTTTGGGTTGTCGGGCCCATCCTTGTCATTGGGCTCGTCCTGGTCATCGTGATCGTCCAGATCGCCGAGCCCATTGTCTAAGAACATTGAGTTCCTTAGTTTAAGAAAGACTTGGTACATAATAACTCAAGGAACTTACTATCTACTTCTTTGAAATTGTGTCTTTCTTTATATTCTTAATTGTGTAACCCAGCCTAATTAAGTGTCTTGGGAGAGCCTTAGGTGTTCTCTCATCTCTTAATTAGAACCTTAAACAAATAGTAAAGCGCTTTAGACGGTGGGTGTGTTCTGTAATACCAAGCCTCACCTTAGACTTGTTTAGCTTAGCATCTTTAATTGCGTTTTTGCTTTTCTTGTTTAGTATTAGATTGTGTCTGACAACCTAGACGGGCTCTATGACCCAAATGAGCCCTACGTCCCGGACGGACCTGATAACTCAGATAGACCCGACAACACAGACGTGCCCGACAACCCAGATGGGCCCGACGACCTGGACTAGCCCTACGACCTAGAAGTGCCCGACGACTCAGACATGCCTAACCCGGGTCCAACAGTCCAAACAGGCCCGACGACCCAGACATGCTCGGCGACAAGATTGGGCCCAACGATCCGGATGAGCCCGATGATCCAAACAGGCCAAAGGACCCGTATGGACGCGATGACCCAGACAGGCCCTACGACACATACGAGCCTCATGACCCAAACAGGCCCGACGACTCAGACGAGCCCTCCGACCCAGATGGGCCAAACGACCAGAACGAGCCCAACGATCCGACCAGTCCAACGACACGAACAAGCCCGATGATCTAGACAGGCCTAACAACCTGAATGGGCCCGACGATTCAGACTGGCCTGATGAACCGGACGAGCCTAATGATCCAGACATGCCCAACGACCTGAATAGGCCTGCCCGTATCGTTGGGTCGGTCTGGTCGTCGGGACCATTCGGGTCGTCGGGCTCGTTCGGGTCGTTGGGTCTGTCTCGATCATTGGGCCCATCTAGGTCATTGGGCATGTTTGGGTTGTTGGACCAGTTTTGTTCATCGAGCCCGTACGGGTCGTTGGGTATGTCTGGATCATAAGGCTTGTCTCGGTCGTTGGGCCTGTTTGGGTCGTTGGGCCCATTTAGGTCATCGGGCCCATTTGGATCGTAGAGCTTGTTCGGGTTGTCAGGCCCGTTCGGGTCGTAGAGCCCGTTCGGGTTGTTAGGCTCGTCTTGGTCGTCTGGCCCGTTCGGGTCGTTGGGTTTATCTGGATCGTCAGGCCCGTCCTTGTTATTGGGCTCGTCCTGGTAATCGGGCCCGTCCAGATCGTAGAGCCCATTGTGTAAGAACATTGAGTTCCCTTGTTTAAGAAAGACTTGGTACATAAGAACTCAAGGAACTTACTATTTATTTCTTTGAAATTAAGTGTGTCTTTCTTTATATTCTTAATTGTGTAACCTGGCCTAATTAAGTGTCTATAGACCTAACAAGCAATATCACAGCCGTCTTGGTGACCGGCTCAGACGAGTACAATGTCGCTGTATCGAAAGTCTTCCTGGTAATGGTTCCACGTAAACGTGTTCCGTTGAGAAGAACGGCGGTATGAGAAAGGGTACTCGAATGCTTCAGGGGAAGTGTACCAATGTATTGGAAGAGACCCCTAGTGAAACCCTCTCTACAGACCTAACAAGTGATATCATAGCCGTTGATTAGTCTTGGTGACCGGCTCAAACGAGTACAATGTACTTGTATCGAAAGTCTTCCTAATAAGTGTTTCAAATAAGCGTGTCTCGTTAAGAAGAACAGCGATACGAGAACGACTACTCGAATGATTTCGCGGGAGGGGGAGTGTACCAATATGGTGGAAAGGACCCGTACTGAAACCCCTTATATAGACCTCACAAGTAGTATCAGAGCCGTCTTGGTGACCGGCTCAGACGAGCCCTAATATACAGACGAGCCTGACGACCCAGATAGGCCCGACGACCCGGACGAGCCCTACGACCCAGATGGGCCCAATGACAAGAACGAGCCCAACGATCTGAACGGGCCCAACGACCCGGATATGCCAAACGATCCTACCGGTCCAATGAGCCGGATGAGCCTGATGATCCAAACAGGCCAACAACCTGAACGGGTCTGACGATCCGAACTGGCCTGATTAGCCGGACGGACCTGATCATCCAGACAGGCCCAACGAATCGAATAGGCCCGCCCGTATCATCGGGTGGGTCGGGTCGTCGGGCCCATTCTGATCGTCAGGCTCGTTCGGGTCGTTGGGTCTGTCTAGATCATCGGGCCCATCTGGGTCATTGGGCCTGTTTGGGTTGTCAGGCTCGTTTGGTTCATCGAGCCCTTACTGGTTGTTGGGTCTGTCTAGATCATCGGGCTTGTCTTGGTCGTTGGGCCTGTTTGGGTCGTTGGGTCCATTTGGGTCATCGGGCCCGTCTGGGGCGTAAAGCATGTTCAGGTCGTCAGGCCCGTTCGGGTCGTTGAGTTGTCCGGGTTGTTAGGCCCATAAGGGTCGTCGGGCCCGTTCGGGTCGTTGGGTTTGTTTGGATCATCGGGTCCGTCCGGGTCTTGAGGCTCGTTCGGGTTGTCGGGCCCATTCTTGTCATCGGGCTCATCCTGGTCAGCGGGACCGTCCGGATCGCCGAACCCATTGTCTAAAAACATTGAGTTCCCTTGTCTAGGAAAGATTTGGTACATAAGAACTCAAAACTTACTATCTACTCTGAAATTAATTTTGTCTTTGTTTAAGTTCTTAATTGTGTAACCCGCCCATAGGGCCAAAAACCTAACAAAAGCCATGAGGGTCTAGGCCAACCCATGGGCTTTCATCTTCCACATGAAAAATATTACTATGTGTGGGCCAGGCCCAAAAACAGTACAAGCACAACGACCCGAATAGGTCCAACGACCCGGACCCCCCGACGACCTCGACAAGAACGACACCGATGATCCAAACCAACCCAACGACTCGAATGACCAGGACGGGCCGGACAACTCGGACGACCCAGACCGGCCTGACAACCAGGATAATCCCGACAAAACGAACGGGCCCAACGACATGGATGGCCCTGGCAACCTAGACAGGCTCGATGACCTAGACAGGCTTGATGACCCGGACGGGCCCGACGATATAGACACGCCTGATGACCCAGGCGGGCTGATAATGTTAATTTTTACCATTATCCAAGCTATATTTCATTAGCAAAATCATCTCTTCCAAAGCTTTTAACCTACTTAATCCTCAATTTTACCTTACTTTTGTAAATAAATACATTTTGGGTTAC
>Ga0214542_1008725_pt1 | contig 16415 bp, 6 predicted proteins | sample CNSS1metaG_FD_160096 | JGI IMG/M metagenome (GOLD analysis project Ga0214542, IMG submission 160096) | Root nodule microbial communities from cowpea collected in UCLA plant growth center, Los Angeles, California, USA - CNSS1 | ecosystem: Host-associated > Plants > Roots > Nodule | place: USA... | reverse complement strand
CTCCACCCCCTCCTCCACCACTTCCTTCACCCCATCCATGACCTTGTCCATTTCCTCCTCCTCCTCCTCCTCCACCACCTGAACCTCCTCCACCCCCACCTCCACCCTTTCTTTTTCGTCCTTTATGTTCACCTCCTCCTCCTCCTCCACCTCCACCTCCATTTCCTCCACCCTCGCCACCACCTCCTCCTCTTCCACCGTTCCCCCCACTGAACTTCATTTCACCTAATAAAACTTCCGACGAGTTCGTCCCACTCACACCAACATCTCCCACCAAACCACGAGAAACTTCAGCGGTAGAGTTGGCCATGCCATTGCCACCCTTTAATTCATGAAAATCATTTCTCACATTACCTGAACAAGGCCCTACAATCACAACAGTCACCAGAAACACCCCAAACACACTCCTCACACACCCCATGTTTTGGTTTTCCCACATCACAATGCATAGCACTTACCTTACACCACCCTTTTATACCCTTCTCATAGCACCGGGAACACTCGTGTATTCCATTCACAAACCTAAATGAAGTACAATATAGTCCCCACCCGTAACCCTTCCACAAAGCTGCAAAGGTTAGGCCACAGTGATGATGATGATGAATGAAGACAAGACCTGCAACTTTGATTTCCCTTCAAGTGCAATTTGTCCCCACCTCTATTTTCCCAGCAAATTTGTTTGCACTCCATGCAATCCAGAAACATATTATTGATAACACTAGTACGTAAAATAACTTAGTCCCAGTTCGTGTCTATCACACATATAATTACTCGAACTGAAAGTTCTTAATCACTTAGCTGACTTATTTTTGGAAAATGTTTCTTCATTATTGGAGCACTCAAGCATGAAATGCCTCATTGGTTTAAGCAGGCTATTGTCCAATTAAGAGCATATAAAATGTGGTGTAATAATGGTCAAATTTTTTATTTGACTTTTCATGTATCACGTAGGTTTCCATACAATTTAGAAACTTCAACCCCTTTCGACAACGTAATTAATTATCCTTGATTTCATTGTATTTATATTGATTTCTATGTTAATCTATAAAATAAATAAATTCTGACATCAAAATTTATTAATGTAGTTCTATTTTATTTAAAGAATAAATTTGTTCATAAGGATTATACTGTAATTGATAATTTATTTAATCGAGAAAAAGTTAAAAAATAATTAAATAATAAAATAATTTTAAATGTTTAACGCTTTATTATTTGTGGTTGATATACTTATAGTTCTTTAAATCTAAGAATGCATTGTCTTATGAAAGACACTAAAGTTATAAACATACACTAAGAACTAGGTGATGATGTCTAGATCTCCAAATGCCTTCCTTTCTTAGTGTATATGTAAAACAAATCATGTATATATATATATATATGATAACACATGATGCTTAGTCTGCATTGTGTTTGATAGCAGTGCACTAGAGTGTTGTATTTTCTGCACTAGATTAGTTTAAATTTCTGAGCTAACTGCATATGCGTAGCACTTTGTGTATTACAGTTGATATATCCATTAAGTAAAGAGATTGACAAAGAGATTGACGATACTATATATGTATATTGCGTAAAGCACATATGTTGTTGGGTGGGGTGGTGTTGGCTTTTTCTTGAAGATTAGAATTTTGGTGGAAGCTGTGGTAGTGGCCGCGTGACAAAGATTGCATGTGGTGGACATCAATAAAAACAATATCGAATACATGTCAAAAGAAAGATTGATAGTAGTGGAAGTAATGTCAATGTTGCATATTGGTGCAGTTTCTTGGATTTTTGAAGTGCATTCTTAGACAGAAAACAGTTCCAATATGTGGGTCTTCATTTCTTCTTGTCTGTTATCATTTCTAAGTATGGAGCAAAAATTTCGTTCTCCTTCGGTGGTGGCTTGTGCTTTAGCCTTCCAGAGGCTCTCATACTAATAATCGTTTCACGGAGAAACTTGACTAGTGATTTCACGAAAATGAAAACGACAAATTAATTATAATATATTTATTAAACCAAGATAAGTACGGTACATTTTAATTATAAGATTGTGGAATTTGTTACGAAAGAAAGTTGATATTACCAATATAATAGCACTATATATATATTTTTTTTATTTACCACAGTTTGTGGTCACGACATAGCTGACGCAAACTATATACATACTACATAAAGTTAGGGTTAAATATGTTTTTGGTCCCTTAACTTTCAATAAATTTTGGAATTAGTCCATTTTGAAACTTTGGATCAATTTAGTCCCTCATCTTTCGAAATACGTGGATTTAGTCTTTTAATCAAATTTTGTAAAGTTTATTTGATATCTTGTACACATTTTAGGATTGTATTTGAGTTGTTTATACTGTTTGACATATTTTTGCTTTAATGTTAAGTCAAATACTATTGTGAAACACGTTTGAAATGTCAAATAAACTTAACAAAATTTGATTAAAAGGACCAAATCCACGTATTTCAAAAGATGAAGGACTAAATTAGTTCAAAGTTTCAATATAGACTAATTCCAAAATTTACTGAAAGTTAAAGGACCAAAAACATATTTAACCCCATAAAATTATAATGGTTGTGATAAAAATTAATTAATAAATAATTCTGATAAATTTTGGGATGAATAATATCATCTTTTATTATGCCATTATTAATAAATTTCATAAAAAAAAACATTTAAAATGTGTCAAATTATATGGAAAATGATATTTTTGTAACGATAAGCATCTCACAAAATACTATTACATAATTTGTCATAAAAAGAATGTAGTTTAAGTCTATGAATTTTTGCTTTAAACAGATGAAAATATGTCCATACATTAAGAATGGTAAATTAACTCGTCCCGACAATCCCAAATTTTCAGAAAAGCCTTTTATCTCAAACATTAATTTTTCATCGATCATCTTCCTTTTTTCTTCCAAATCCCTAACACATTCACATGCTTTTATAAAAATCCAACACGAATGGAGTCATGTAAGCGAAAAACTCTATTAAAACCTCTAATCGATCTCTCATTGTAGGTAATTTCATTTTCTGCCATTTTGCCATTTATTTCTCGTCTCTGCATGCAACTCTTTTTTTCTCACTACATGGTGTTTTCCTTCTTTTTTTTTTTTAAATCTCCTCCGACAGAGATACTAAAATTGTTCCTTGATCGTCGATTGGGTCTTTGATTATGTAAATAAAATGTTTTTCACATGTGACATTGTTTAAAGGAGAGAACTAAACTAGACAAACATTATCACGTAGGAGAAGCTAATTTAATTAAAAAAAATTAAGGTCTTATGGTTGAATTTAGAAATCTATGGTGTGAATGTTGTCTTTATATGTTTGTTGAAATTTGGAAATAATCTTTATGGTAAGGGTGATTTTATTTGAACGGTGAAATTATGAAATTGTGTTGAGAAACTATAGTTTTGGATAGATTAATTTTTTTTTTAAATGGAGTGGTTATGAATGTGATTACAAGAGAAATTGACTTATGAGAAAAAAAAATTGATAGTTAAGCGTGGTTGATAATTTATTAGCGTGAAATTTCATATGTATGGAAGAGTTAGCCTATAAGATGAGAAAGGAATAAGTGTAACTTTGATGTTATTATGGTAAGACTATTGTTTGGATTTGTAGGACTGGATGTTTTTGGGTGGTACAATAATTTTTACAGTAATTGAACACTTAAGTTTAAAGAAATTAAAAACATGCGAACTTTAGAATATTGCTACAAAAGTTATGAATATGTTTGATTGAATGTTTGTATTACAATAATGTATTATAGAATGTGGCATGGTATTTGTATTTTGAGATTTGTGATATGCCCATATGATTGTTATAAAGTGTAATTAGAAATGACTTATAGTGTTGCTAAATAGTTTTCTTATAAGCTACCTAAGATAATTATGATTGTATAAATTTATGTTTGCTAGTGTATGTGTATATGTAAAGTTTTTAGTGCGTGTGATAGTAAAGTTAGTATTTTCTAAGGAAAATGCTAATATAGGTTAAGTTTAAAGGTACATTGAAGAGGACTTTGGGAGTAAGACTATCCTAACTCAACTAGTATCTCATTCACATTGAGTCGGTATCTCACTCACATGTTATAGATGAATTTTTTATTATAGATTTCATTTTACAAAACTCAATTCTATTATTAAGAATTATAATGCAATTAGTTGGCACATAATTATTAATGTTGCAGGACTGATTGATAATTAAGCAATATTAAATGTTTGTCTCAAATTTATGGATGGTTGCATTTTGAGTTCAGTTTATAAAAATCAATTCTATTATTAAAAATTATAATGTGAATTAGTAGGCACATAATTATTATTGTTGGAGGGATTGTATGATAATTAAGCAATATTAATTGTTTGTCTTAAAATTTTGGGTAATTACGTTAGTAATGGTAACAAGGCACTAAATGGACAAGTTTCATTATCTCAGTCACATTTAAAAATTCATACACATCCACGTCCTAAAGTAAAAGTTCATATTCATTCAAGTTCTTTATCAAGTAAGTATAAAGTTTTTGTCTCATTCTCATCTTCATCAAGTAATGGGTATATATATATATATATATATATATATATATATATATATATATATATATATATATATATATATATATATATATATATGCACTTCATATCCACTTTTTTATAGTTTCAATATCAATTAGTTACTTTTATAAAAAAAATATCACAAAAAAAACATGATATTTTCAAATACTCAATATCAATATCAAAATAATGTATTCAATGAAAAGTATTTAAAATAAAATGATAGTTATATAAATTTAAAATTAGAGTACCAAATAACAATGAGAAAAAAGTGATAAAATTATATAAAATATTACACAATTACACATAAATAAAATTTCATGACAACCAAAACATTCAATTAATTTTGAAAACATGAAATCAAGTTGATAAAGTTAAATTTTTTTTTTAAATTATAAAAAGAAAACAAACATTCAAGTTTAGAAATATTTTAAATATACCTTTACTTCCTTTTTTATAAATTATAATGAATTTTTTTATACACTAATAAAAACTACAAATACTTAAATAAAATCACACATAGAAAAAGAATAAGCTAGTGATAATTAAAATTTATACATAGATCTTTCCTCTTTTCAACTTTTTGACAATGCCATTAAGTTATTATATTATATTACATTAAATTAAATGTTTTTATACAATTATGGTGATTAAATTACATTTATGAAATTGACTTAGAAAATAAAAAATAATTATATAACAAAATTAAAACAATATTATACGAGATAAAAAAATATCAAATAAAAATATTAAAAATAAGTAAAAATGATAAAATGTGTGTCTTGATATATAATTGAACGAAATTGCACACACAAAAAAAAGAAATATAATTAAATGTATCATAAGATATAAAGTACTCTTCATATATCGATCTGTTAAAAGGTAGTGAAAATTATTTGAGTGGAAGAAAAAAACTTTAAATGAAACAGAAAGTAAGGATAAAAGAAAGAGAATAAAGAAGATAATTTTTTCTTATATTATCAAGTAAATGAAATATTTACATGATTGAACACTTAAAATTGAGAAAGTGAAACATTCTTATGTGAAAAAAATAAATAAAAAATAAAAAATACTAAAATGGACTAGAAATAATTGAATGTGAAACTTAAAAATTATTTGATTCACTAAATTGATAATATGTCATTTAAACATACATAAAAAAAAAGTATAATTAAGATTACGATAAGAGAAAAGTACATATAAATGTAGATGAATTTTGTGGACGTAAATCAAGTTAAATAATTAGAAGAGAGAACCAAAAAGTTGTGTAGCTATGGATAAACCTTAATGGTGAGGTGACATAGGAGAATCTTGACTCTTCCAAATTTTTTTGTTTTTTTTTTTTTTTTTTCAAAACTTAAAACAAATACTTTACATGTTCTATTCCTGAGTTGACTCTGGATTTGAACCTAAATTGAACTTAAAAAAAATCTATATTTTTTTACACCTATAATTTGGAGCAATATTCTCTATTTTATGCTATTTTTTAAATTTGGAATTTTTTTATAATATTAAATGAACCTTTCGAAGTATACAATTTAAAAAATATTTGTAGACGGTATAACCTTAATTACATTGAGAATTTCAGATCTGACTATGAGCAAAAATAAATCTTATTCAATTAATAAATGTAAGGATGATATATGCAAATTGGACTATCTTAAAAATAAGTTATACCCTGCCATCTATTCCTGAAGAGTTAATCCAAAAATATTCTTTTATTCTAAAATAATTTCATACATAAATATTTTTTTCATTCAAAAAATTAATTTCGAAATAATATTTTTTATGTGGCGGAGTAAAATGTTTTTTTTTTACTATTTCACTTGTTTACTACTATGTACTGACATTTTTTTTTTTGTAATCTTTTTTAAAATTTGTCTTGAAATTTTATTTATATACTTAAATTTATGTGAATCTTATTGTTACGAGTTATACATGTGAAATATATTTTTGTTAAGAAGGTTGATTCAACACTTCTAAAAAGTTTAATCTGAAAATTAATAATACAATAAAATAACAAAGATATTATATTCTTTTCTAATAAGAGTGAGATGTTCTTAGTGGGACTTAGTGAGGGAAGGAAGACCAAGAGTTAAAACTCCCCCTTAAACTCTTTAGAAATCTAAAATTGTCCAAGTTAACATGTGATCTAAATAAACCAAAAAAAGTTAAATGAATAATTGTAAAAAAATATTTAACTTTTGTAAATAAAATTAGTTTAATTTTAAGATGCAATGATTTAATACATAAACATGCTTAAATAAAATACCATTACTTTTAATATTTAACTTATAATTATTATTTTTAAAAATTGTTTGGTATAAACTTAGTTAGGTCACCAGGTAAATAAATATTGTCAAATTGGTTAGTTATTATTTATTTTATATTACTCAACCATTTTATTATAATTTATAATGTTACTTTTTAAAATGCTATTCTATTTCCTCAATTTTTAGTTTACTTAATATTATTCTTTTCATTTTCAATATAAAAATTTGAGTGAATTTATAAACAGAAAGATTTTAAATAGTTTTAAATATATAAATATTTATAAACAAGGATTTTTTTTTATTATAAATTTATTTCATGTGTAAACTAGGTACAGAAACCAATTAGTTTATTTAGGCTTATTAAACCCAAATAAGCTATGGGTATAAGTATTGGAAGGCAAAGTAACAGAAAATTTTAAAGTTTATCAGGTTCAATTTAATTAGGTCTTCAAATTCTTGACCAAAGAGTTGTACATGAAGACAAGGAGTGCATGCAAGGATGCAATAGAAATATGATACTAGCAAAGCATGCTCAAATTTTTATTATTGTCTTTTTTTTTCTTTAATTTTGAATTTTAAATTTATCCGTCTTTGTAACTCAAATTTTAGGCTAAGTAACTTACTCTTTTTTATAAAAGAATTTAGATATATTGAATCAACTCAGAAGAGTATTTTTAAAGTTTTTTGAAAATTGGAATTTTTTTTTTAAATCTTTTATTTAATCATTAGATCAACTCGTGACTACACCAACATTTACCTTGAAACATATATAAGTATTTTGACATCTTTCATTCTCTTATAAATTTCTCTTTTTATTTTTGTCATTGGCCAGTGATCGATCCCGCCATGGGCAAGGTACACATCCAGAGAATGCACATGAAGCCTCTCACATCCCTAGAAGCTAAGACTTGAGGGATTGTGTGGTAGTAGATCCAATGGTAGATTTGGCATTGGTTCAATGACCAATCCTGCCAAACGATATTAGGGAATAGGACTTATAGGGATATAAGCCAATGACATAGTCAATATTCAAAATTAATGTTCATTAGAGGAGGCATGACATTATTGAATTGAAATTGTCTAAGATGAAAAAAAAAAACAAAGAGATTGAAACCCCTACAAAGGAAAGACAAGGATCCCAGGAAAAAGGTTAAAAGGGAATCTGAAATTACGAGAAGGGAGATCACATTTTTTAGTATTTCTAACTGATCGATCTTAGTACCTTTTGTTAGAACAATTTTCATTTTTTTTCCTTTCAATTGTTGGTTCTACTTATTTTTATTTATTTATCTTTATTTTATTCGTTTAATCTTACATTCATCGTCTTCTCTTAAACTTTTACATGTTACATGTTACATTCTCTTAAAATGACAAGATTTAAGAAGATCTTATTCTACACTTTCATTTGTTTTATTATTATTATTCTATGTCCGTACTTTTACTCCATTCTTAAATGCACAATTTCACACATATTTAATATTATGTGTTAAATTTGTGTTAAATGATGAATACCTTTAAGTTTTTTATTTGTGGTCTAAAATTCATAAAAATATAAAGTAGATTCAAATTTCTTTAAGTCTAATCTACTAATTTAGGTTACACTTTTATAGCATATAAGTTAAAAATTTACATTGAAAAATTAAAGTAACACAAAGTATTAATCATTCACAACTTTCTTCTAGTTTATTAGCTTAAGGTTAATCTCGTTTTTACATTATAATCTTTTTATTTGCAAAAATTTTACATACAAAAGAAGTTAAAGACATAATTTTCACTAAATATATTGTCTTCACAACTTATGGAGACATGATACTTATCTATTATATAAACATTTCAGGTTATTAATTTTTAATTTTCTTCTTGTTTTTATAATAGTTGTATTCCTTTACATTTCCTTTCCCTCAAGTGATCTAGAATTCAAACTCTTGTATATAGTGGACATAGATAACATTTAAATTTTGAACTATCAACTAAGTTTTTGAATCATTTGAATTTTTGAACCATCAACTCTCTTCACTGTATTTTCATCCTTCTTTCCCTCTTTCTCTTTCTTCGTTTAGACATTTTGCTATTTGAATAGTAAAACATTTGTTTAAGATTTTCAACTTCATCATCACACTATGATTCTATTCTTCTTCGTTGTTGTTGTCATTAAATGATAACAGTATCTTATTATAGTTTAAGAAAAAAACATCATACTCATTGATTTGTAACTATGTTAGTTTATAATCTATTACATCAAATTGTTTACAAGCTTTTTATTTATTTATTTTCTGAATCCAAATAATTTCTTTATCTATTCTCTTTCCTTCTTTTTATTCCAATCCCATATTTTCACAAGATCATGAAAGTAATGTAACAGAAGGATTAATCAGGTGGTTAGAAAAAAATAGTCCGAGATCTAAATTAATCTTGAATTATTATTTTTTGAAATTTCTTTTTCAAACTTTAGAGATAGTTTGAGACGGAAGGGGACAAGAAGTAGGCATACGTAAGCAAAATTATACAGTGTGCAGATGGAATCCTTCAGTAGTAGCAGCCATCTCGATGTGAAATTTTGTTTGCTATTTATTCTCTTAATTTTTCAGCTGCGATTAGAGACCACGTTACGGAAGTTGTTGGGAACGGGTGAGATATTGTCATCACGTGATTGTCACGAAACAATAAAGGGTTTTTATATTTTTGGTTAGTTTTATTTCGGGGAAATAAAAGGCCACAACTTTTATAATACGCACTTCTGGAAATCATTGTCATATCAGTACATTTCTTCTAAAATAATGCTTTCTACACCTATCATCATATCTTTACACACTCTCATTTACCCATCCATACTTGCATAATCAACGATCAGATAAACAACGTTGACTCTCTTTTTTTTTTTTTTGTTACCAATTCGTTTCAATCCTTACCCTAAACCTAATATAACGTTTTATTGAAAGAAAAGAAAAACTTTACTTTCGATCCTAGTATACTCCATTTTACTAGAAAAACCTTCTTCACATTTTTCATAAGGAAAAAACTCACTGGACTGTTACCTTGCGCTATGTGGGATCCATTACAAGGTACAACGTTCTTTTTATTCACTAGTTTTCCTTTTCATAACCGCAATAATTAAAATTACAAAATCACTTTACAATGTCTCAAATAAAGCTTAAGATACGGTTAGCAACTAAACATTCAAAATTTCCGTTCTCCTTTGTCTTTAAGCCGCAAAACATGGCAAAGGAAGCTTCAAAACTCAAATTCCTTGCTTTATTTTTGTTAGATTTTCTTTTCCACAAAAAAGAATAGTAAAATAATGGAGACCAATATAAAATTGAAAATAAAATAAAAAAGCAAAATGTGAAAATTCACCTGTCAGAGGGTGTGCCCCGTGGATCAGGCAGCACCAAAATCTAGTTAATCGCAAAAGTCCAAATGAAAGGTTTGGAATTGGTAGCCCGAAGCACAATTCTTTTGTTGGAATGGAAGTGATGTCGAAAGGTTGAGTTCATGACTCCTTCCAGCATCTTGCGTGCAACTTCCACATGATTCTATTTCAGTATACCCACTTTGCAAACAAACCCTTTAACCACTTCTACGCTCTTTCCATTCATTAACTACATGTTTTCCAACCAACACTTCCCACTTCCAAACTCAACCGCAAACACAATGCATCCTTTCTATCTCATTACATAAATCACACTGCAATTTTTCATAATCAAAAAACAAAAACCAACTTCAATATCCAATCTCCTAATCCATAACTCCAAATCAATATCAATAACAACATAATTTAATGTCTATCAGCTAACATTAACAGCTACCTACCGCACCCAACAAGGTTAAAATTAAATTATAAGAAAAATTATACACACTAACTCAGGGGCCCACGGAACCGGCTCCGTTGGTTTATCTCTTCCTATCTAGCTAGTCTCATAAAAAAATACAATAAAAATTAATAATAATCAAAAACCGGGAACCGACGGTGGCGAACCGGTGTCCGGTCCAGGCTCCGCCTCCTTCTTCTGCCGCATCTCCAAAACCTTCCGGTGGTGGTTCGAGTGCAACTCGCTCGAGAAAGTAGGGCTACACGCGGGTCTATATTCGGGCAATAACCGACCCGACTTGTACCGAACTCCACAGGCATTGCACAAGGTCTTCGCCCCGAGCGGTCCGGTTCGCCATTGGGGTGTTTTCTGAACGCCGCAATGGCTGCACCGTCTCGCCGCCCCCCCGTCCGACGCGGCCCGTTTCTTCGCCCTCTTGTCCTCCGGATGCTGGCGGTGGACTTTGGACGTGGCGGCGCAAATTAGCAAAGGGCTGAAGGGAGACGACGTGTTGGTGAAATACGAGGGTGACCTTAGCGGCCAAACCCGAACACCGGTTCTGGTTCGCTTGCTCCTTGGCTTCGCCGGAACGAGGGTTTTAAAAGTGAAACCGGCGTTTCCCGGTTCCGGCGGTTTCTCAGCGAGGCTCTGCGTGACGGTTGCGGGGAAGGAAAGAGAGTATTTGGAGAAAGAATCTTCGATGAAATGAGACACCCATTCCAGGTCCGCAACTTCCTCCGCCTGTAAAAATGAAGACTTTGGTGAAAACAGAAGCGAGAAATTTGTTAACGCGAAATGGGAAGACAAGACAAGTACCGGAAGAGTGAGTTCGGCATTGAAATTGTCGTTGAAGGAGGGTTTGCAATTGTGCATGGTGTGGTTGTTGTTGTTGTGAGGGGAAACAGAGGTTGAATGATGGCTGTGTTTGTGTTGGTCGGGTTCTTCGTTTTCGAGGAGCGAAAAGTCGAGGAGGTCGTCGACGAAGAAGTCGTCACAAGAGGTGACGTTTTGCATGTTAAGGTCCTCCGGGAACGCTTGGGGGCTGAGTTTGAGGGCCATTTCTTTTCTGAAACTGCTCTTCAACACTTCTTCCAAACACTCCATTGCAAGCTAAAACACAAGTGGGTTGATTAATTTTTACGAAAAATTCAAAATTGAAAACAGAATTGTGGAACTGTGGTTGTTACCTGAGAGAGAAGAGAGGGAAAGGTGAGGGATGAAATTGAGAGAGAAAGAGCGGAGGATGGTGAGTTGGTTAAGGCATCATTGAATGAGGGCTGAAATGTGCCTCTTTCTTTGCCCCAACAATAAATAATAAATAAATGAATAATTTTACTTTTTTCCTTTTTTTTATCAGTCTCACCACCAATGTTGTCCTCCCAACTCTTCACCCTTTCCATCACCATTATACAACTTTGTTTTACACATTAAGAATAATAAATAATAAAATAGCAACGGTAGATGCTCTTTATTAATATACAAACATTATTTATAGGATTAAACATAAGTAATTTTTTAATTGAAGTTTTATTAAATGTTTACGGATATCATATATGATAATTATGAGGTTGAGGGTTTTTTAAAATAAAATGAAATAGTTTATAAGTTAGTAAATTTTAAAACAATATTACTAAACACTACCAAAAACTCTCATAAGATTTTTCTTACAAATTTATTAAAAAAATATATAAGAAAAGATTTTTTTTTCTGTCATTTTTATTAAGAATTTTAATTTGTAATTGATTCTTTCATGGATAATCATTTCTTACAAAAATTATTAAATTTGTAAATATTTTTTATAAAATTTGTTGTAAAAAGTATTTTATAAAAAATATTTTACAAAAATATTAGTAGTAATTTTTTATAATATTTTTTTCACAATAAAATTTAAAATTTATAAATATTTTTTAAAAAACAACTCAAATAAAATTGATAGGAAATATGAGTTTTTTAACGGGTGAAATGTGTATTAAAAAGTAAATTATATTAAAATATTATATCTAATGGTATAATTGTTAGAAAAATGGGACGTTATATTTTCCATAACATTTTAGTTTAATTTTGTAAGAAGGTTGGCTTTTTAACATGCTCCAAATTAAGACAAAAACAAAAATAAAAATTTGTGGTTGTTGTTATAATTTTAAATTTGAAATGTTAATTTGATTATCGATGTTTATAATATGAGCTTATTATAGTCTTTTCATAAAGAAATCACCATTATATATTTCATTATTATTATTTTATTACTTTTGTTATCATTATTTAATTATTTTTGTTTTATTTATAAATTGAAAATTTTAAATCTATAATTTTGATTAAAATTAAAACTTCACGCCTCATAATACAACATTATATACATAAATTGAATAAAAAATAATATTTAAAATATGAACATGATTTAAAATCTATTATCTGAAATAAATACAAAATTGAAATTTTAAAAATCAATGTTGAAAGAAGAAAAAACATCTTCGTTATTTTAATATTTTTGTTTTTCAAAATTTTTAAATATTATTTAATTTTAATTATAGAAATAGTAGTATTTAAAATTTAGAAGATAAATATAAATTAATAAATCAAAACATGGAATTCAAATTTAACTTTCAAAAATTGAAATCATAACAAATATATTATTATTAATTGTAATAAAATACTAATCATAATTATTGCTACCTGAATTTAAACTTGTAAATTCATTATTTGTATACAATCAAAACGGTTAAATAAATGAAAAAAAAAAATGTCTTGCGTATAGCAAAATAAATAATAATGAATATAGTTTTAATTGATATATTTATGTAATAAGTTACGTATAAAATATATGTTATGTACTAAATAGCATTGATACAAGAGTTCAGATAAAATTATTATTATTTTCTGAAACTTAACATTTTAAACTTTGAAAATTCGAGAGAAATTTAAGTTTACAATTTAAAATAATTATTTTTATATATAATTATTGTTATAAATTTTAAAATTTATTGCATAATTAAGTATTGTAAACAATCATTTGTCATATTAGAATAAAATAAATAATTATAATTGAATTTTTTTATTTTATTTTAAAATAATTATTCGTACCAATAAATAGTTGTTTACTAATGTAACCGACATTTTTTATGAAATTAAAATGAATTTTTAGTGTAAGTCCCATTTCTAACCAAATGCCTTTTTTCCATTTGTAGATTCTATCCAGTTCTCAAAATAAATAATTAATAAATTAATATAATAAGAAATTAAAGATAGAGAAAAAAACAGAAGGCATCGTGCTCATCTTTTCGACCTCGAACTTTTTCTTTTCTTCAACCTTCCACCCTTTTCATTTTACTCTCAAATTGATCTCCCTTTTTCATCTATTTAAAAAAATCAGAGAGTAATATATAAAAATTGAAGTTCCAAGAACTAGAAGTGATCATGGATTCAATTTTTAATAATCTGATGTACATTTATTTTGGATCCAAATAATTGAATTAGATTTTCGATCCAAATCTATTTTTTCAAAAAAAAAGTATATTGAATTTTTTAATAATCCAGATCCAAATATTTAGATCAAGTTTAAATCCAGATCTAAATATTTGGATCAAGTTCAAAATCCAAAATTCATTTTTCATAAAATAAATTCAAATTAAATTTCTTAAAACTTGTGTCCATAGGGCTGACATCATCGAATTTGGCAGATTTTTTGTTGGGGCCAATGAGGCCAAATTTCAGCATGGGATTAACTTGGATGACTTTCGAACGAATTTCGGTCGAGGACGACGTGACCAAATTTGGGCCAAGGTCGACTTGACAAAATTTCAGTCGAGATCAATTTGACTGAATTTCGGTCAGGGCCGATTTTGCCTAATACGACCAAATTTTGGCTAGAGCCGACTTGGCCATATATGGCCACATTTAGGCCAGGGCCTGATCAGTCAAGTTTCGGTCAGAGTTGACTCCACTAAATTCGACGGTCGGGAACGACTTGACTGAACATGGCCAATTTTCAATCACAGTCGACTAAGTTGAATATAGTCAAATTTCGTTCGGGACTTTGGTCATGACCAACTCGACCAAATACGACCAAAATTTCGTTCGGGACCTAAATTTGGGATAGTGTTGACTCGACCAAATTTTGGTCATGACCAACTCGACTAAATTTGGCCAAATTTAGGTCAGAATCGACTCGCCTAAATATGACCAAATTTCGGTCGCGATCGACTCTAACGAATACGATCAAATACAAGCCAGGACCAACTCAGTCAAATTTTGGTTGAGGCCAACACGACCAAATTTTGACTGGAGTCGACTTGACTGAATTTGGCCGAATTCCGGTCGTGACAGACTCATTTGAATACGACCAAATTTCATCCTAGGCCGTCTCAGCAGAATACGACCAAATTTTGGTCAGAACCGACTCAGCCAAATCTCAATCGGGGCCAACTCAATTGAATTCGACCGAATTTTGACTAGAGCCAACTACGCTAAATACAACCAAATTTTGGTCGTGGTTGTCTCGGCCGAATACGGTCAAATTTTGTCTAGGTCGACTCAGCCCAATGCAGTCAAATTTGGGTCGGGGTGAACTCAACCGAATACTTCCAAATTTTGTCCAGGACCAGTTGGGCCAAATTTCAATCGGGACCGACTTGACAGAATTTGGCCTAATTCAGCCAAATTTTGTATAGGGTCACGCCAACTCAATCAAATACGACTAAATTTGGGATAGTCCGTCCCAACCTTGCCTAACCTAACCAAAAATATAAACTGAAGATTTGGATTAGATATTTTGGATTATCCATTTTGAAAATATAGATTTAGAGTATGGATATACAATCCATAAAATATATAAAATGTAGATCAGATTGATATTCAAATCCAATAAAATGGATTGGATTTTTAATAAAATGAATATTAAATGGATTGGATCATAGCAAAAATGGATTGAATCATGAAAATTAGATTTTTTGCCTATCCTTAGTTTAACTTTTTAGATCATCCTATGCTTCCTTCCGCTCATTTAAGAGTTCAATAAATATAAATTATTGTTGTTATCCTCATAATTTTTATTTTTATATGTTCAACAAACATTAATTATTACTTTTACCCCCATATTTTTATTCTTTCACTTTTATACGTATTTAATATATTTTTATTAATACATTTTTTTACAAGAGTATAATTTAAATTTGTTAGAACAAATTTATTGATATATTAACAATTCTTTTCTTAAACTTCTGAAATTTTCAATTAAATTGTAAGGTTTAAAGTTTATGAATATAAATTTCAAGGTTTAGTGTTTACTCACGTCGCACGTTGTATGTCTCTCACGTCTTACGTCTCATGTCCCACGTCTCACTTGTCACGTCTCACGTCCCACATGTCACGTCCCACGTTACACGTCTCACGTCCCACGTCCAACGTCCCACGTCTCATGTCCCATGTTCCACGCCTCACGTCCCACGTCTCACGCTCACGTCTCACATCTCACTTTTCACATCCCACATCGTCTCACATCCCACGTCTTATGTCCCACGTCCTACGTCTCACGTTTCACGTCCCACGTATCTCGTCCACGTCTCACCTTCCACGTCCCACGTAGCACCTCTCACGTCCCACGTCGCAGGTTTCACATTATTACACTGAAATTGTGACGAAAAAAAAAATCTAATTACTTATTTATTACATTATACTTATAAATATTTAGAGGCAAAAATTTATACACTAATATATAATTATATTTAAAATATTCACATTTATATATATATTTACAATACTATATACTTCCTATATCCACATTGTTTAGTACATTTTA
>Ga0214542_1008718_pt1 | contig 16424 bp, 10 predicted proteins | sample CNSS1metaG_FD_160096 | JGI IMG/M metagenome (GOLD analysis project Ga0214542, IMG submission 160096) | Root nodule microbial communities from cowpea collected in UCLA plant growth center, Los Angeles, California, USA - CNSS1 | ecosystem: Host-associated > Plants > Roots > Nodule | place: USA... | reverse complement strand
ATTTTGCTCTATATATAGAGTATATCAATAAAATACAAAAACATGTTCCTCCGTATAACATATCACATATATCTCTCATATATCTCATATCTCTCATATTTTCAAAAGCCCTAAAAATCCCAACAGTTACATTCCTTAGTTATTCATCCCATAATAAAGCTTATAGAATTTTTAATAAAAACGAGTTTTAATTGTGGAATAATATATTTATATGGATGAAAAAATAGACCAATTTATTTCATCTGAACTTGATCCATTATTGGTCTATCAAAAACCTGCTGAATCAGACTGGTCCATCAAACAAAAGAGACCATTAGTGATAACCCATCTCGTAAAAGACAGAATCACAAATCAGGCCAGACTAGCCTATCATTTTTAATTTTTTTTTTAATTTGTTAATTTGTTTTCAATTTTTTTAAAATAATTATTTTTAAAAATATTAACTATAAAATATTAACTATACTATATGGCCTATCGACATCCCTAGCCAGACCATCGGTCAGTGGCCCAAGGATAAGCGGCCGAAGGCTCTCACTACAGGCGAACGATCCCTTGGATTGTTGATGTAGCAATTTATCCAGAGTGATTAAGGGAGCTCACGACTGAACAGCCTCCGCCGTCCATTCTAGTGGAATTTTGTCGTCATAACACAGTTATGGGGACCTCCGTCAGGACACACGGCCCTTCGATCGGGCGAATGCACCAAAACTAGATCAGTAAGCTAAAAGTAAATTAAGGTAATACAAGTCAATAATTAAGTTTAAAAAGCAACTGGGTCATGATTAAGAAAACCCTAATCACAGGCCTAGGTAAAAAACTATAAATAGGAGCCCAAGATAAGTTGGTAAGGACTTTTATTTCGCATTTATTATAGCATTAATTGCACTTACCCGAACGGATTTAAACTGACTTAAGCATCGGAGCTTTGTAGATAGGTACCCCGATCGTCCGGACAACCGAACGGGTGGAAACCAGAAGAAATCGAACTGGAGAAAGAAGGAGAAATCGAGCGGTGGAAATTTGTACAAGAAGATTCTAAGAACAAGTTGACTGTTGAAGATAGGTGTTTGGTCCCTATACCCGAAATATAAATGAATGTATTTTTCATTAATCATACAATTATGATGTAAAGTATTTGTTAATTTTGTTCATAATTAATGAAAATATATTGATTATTTATTTTGATAGAAATTATTGACAAATTTACTTTCATTAAATACAAAACTTGACTTTATTAAGATGCCAGTCATTGTATATGAGCATATATGCAATTTTAAGAAGCTCATGAGTAATCATGTTTTAATTGTGTTAAAGCTTCTATTATTTTAATTATATCTATTGTGTTATTATCAAGTGAAATTATACTTTGTACTAAATAATTACAAAGTAATTAGAAAGAGTTGTTTAACTAAATGCAAGTTGCATAGTCGTAACTCTACAAATAATTATACATTGTTCTTTTAATTAAAGTAGAATTTTTCCTTTTAATAACTAACATTGAATTTATTGCCAAGATTTAAAAAGAAAATCAATTTGATTGAGATTAATACCAAAAACATACAAGTGTATAAATAAATTTGAATTTATATATCATATGTCAATAAAACTAGAAAGTTCACATCAATAAGTTGTAAAGATAAATTAAAATATTAGTTGAGATAATAATATTCGAGATTTTAAAACCTGAATCTTATAATATAAGATTTTAAATTTTAAATAACATGACATAAAATATTAAATTTTAAATTTTAAATAAGATTCTATAAAATAATAACAAAATAATATATTTTTATCATCAAAATATCAATAATCAAATAAAAGATTAATTAAAAAAGGATGTAAAACTTATAGATCTGACATAATAATATCTATAAAATAAATTAAAATTTATACAATGACTTTTGCAATAGAAATATTATTAAAAATATCATATATTGGTTTATTCGTATAGAAAAACTCATTTTGATGTTTTTGGCTACCTTTTGTTTTTCAAATTGTTAAAGAAAAAACCAAATTTCAATTAAAAATAATATGAAGATGTTGAGCCAAATTTTTACCTGATTAAATAAGTTATATACCATAAAATACTTATGCTACTATGTTGATTGAAAAATAAAATTAAAAAGCATCTAAAATATCTGTTTGTAGTTAGGAAGTAACAGATAGTCTTTGAAAACAGTTTGTGGAATTTATATTGGGTGGCTAACTAACTTGCCATCTGCACCATTTTCTTATATCTTGGTTTCGTTAAATTATCGCAAGAAAGAGAAATCAAGGGTGTTGTCACAATAATTTAGCTTTGTGAGTAATAGCCATTGGTTAAGAAAAATAGATTTTAAATTCAAAGACACCCTACACTATTTCCTTTCTTAATAACATTTTCTTAGTTATAATTATTAAAAATGTTACTGTAATATGTAGATGAATTTTCTAAACTATGATAACGTTTGTCAAATAAATGTTACTTTAAATTATATTAATAGTTATATTTTAAATAAATTTTATTATAAATTATTAAATTATTAAATTATATTAAAATAATTATATCGTAATCTTTTTTAAATAAATGTTATTATTAATACAAATAATTTATTATATTATCATTTTAATAAAATATTACTAAATATTGAAAATTAATACTTTAAAAAAATATATATTATTATCTATTTTATAATATTATTAAATTATTTGTTCTTCCAAGTACTTGTAAAATTTGATAAAAACAAATAAGTGAATAATGAAAAAAAAGTAACACTTACTGTCCATTATTCTTAGAAACAAAATTCTCAAAACTCACTTGGTCAAGAACTACTGTATGATTTCAACACCAAAACAAATAGCTTTATCAACAACAAAAAATCTTCACAATTACAATTCACAAAGCTCTAGTCTTAAGATAAGGCTAGATAAGATGACACTTTCAATAAGAGCACTCTTACAAAAAAAAGTCAAATATATGTGTATAAATTCCAAAATATTCGACCCTTTTCTAAAAACCTAGAAGAGCCTCTTTTATTAGTGGTGGAAGGGGTTCTTTTTGAGAAAACACAAAAGTAAAGACTAAGTAGAAAATGTTAGAGTTATCAAAATGGGTTGTGCCTCGCAGCCAACTCGCCAAAACAGGGCGGGCCAACTTGCAATATTCAGTTCGCTAACTCATTTTGATCTTGTTCGCCTAGTTCGCCAAATTGGCGGACCAAAGGCGAGTTAACCCGCTTACCCATTTTACTTTTTTTTATTAAAAGTTAAAATAAAAATAATTAAAAAGATTAAGCTTTCTATATTATATTTTATTAAAGATTTAAATATGCAATATTATTATAACAAATCATTAATACTTAAAAATTAAGTTCTAATTATTAATTATAATGTAATAATTATTTTAATTTATCTAATTAAAAATATTAATTAATCAATTCAAAGCTTGATGAACCGGGTATTTCCTCAAGAGCCAAATTTACCTGTACCGCACAAGGAAAGATCTCAATCGGCGTAGGGCAATGGTCAAGCTCCACTACTGGGTCGAGGGAAGAGTCTGCAACAAAATCAATTGAATAGACTTATCCTTGGCCTTCCCAGATAAGAAAAAAAAGAGAAAGAATTGCCTCTCGCTCACACCCTTTCTAGGGGCGAATCATCGGATCGGATTGACCACCCTTTCTTTTCGCTTTTGATGCAGCTACAGCCTTTTCAACTGCTATTTGCTCGGTAACCATTATCTAGTCATGAAACGGGAATCGTAAATGAATACGAATAGGCCCTTCGAACTTGATTCACAAGACAGGCTCCGGTCTTAGGCATGTCCATCAGGTGGAAGACTTGAGCAATAGGTTTCGACTCGGTCAACTGTCTTAATGAAGATTGACTAACAACAAGAAATGACGTAAGTGATAGATAGAAAAGTACGCTAATCTTGAAAGTTTTCCATTTTGGAGAAAGCGGCGGGTCCAAGGAGCTCTCCAATCGTGCCTCGAAATGAGGTCGGAGAGTCGGTAACCTGGGATCGCCTAAGATCGTTCTTAAAAGGCCTTCGAAAGAAAACTCCTGCAAATCCTGGAAGGATAAAAGTGTACCCTTGAGTTAAAGCGCGCCCTTGGTCATATTGCTACTGCTTCTGATTCACTTGTCTTACCCATACCCTTCCTCTACTACTGGTCGACTAGACTAAGTCAACTTGCTCGTGGAAAGGCAGGAGCTTGGAAGCCAGGAAGTCGTCCAAGACAGAAACAAGTGGTATTGACTACACGGATGCCACTCGAACTCAACCGAAACTACTGGTAGTCCCGAGGGGATGCATCCTCAAAAAATATTTTAAATATGTATTTCTAAGTATATATACAAACAAATTTTAAAAATTGAAAAAAAAAGTGATAGGCCAATTTGACCGATATGTTTTTGGTGGGCCAAGGGCGGGTTAGGTTGGCTTGTTTTTCCACCCCTAGCAAATACATGGAAAATGATTCTAGAAATTAGGTCATCAAAAGGAGACCCATTTAGGTGTGTGGGGCTTGACCTAGCTTGCCCACCAAGGCTCTTATGCGGTGCATTTAACCTTTTAGAAAGGAGGGTCGATCTTGAGACTCTTTTAGGTGTGTGGAGCTTGACCTAGCTTAGCCACCAAGCCTCTTATGCGGTGCCTTTGACCTTCTAGAAAGGAGGGGTCAATCCTCGCCCTCCAAGCTCTCTCTATATGCACCTCTTATGTATGGGTCCAAGGTTGAGTCTCTCCTCCACTCTAAGTGGTGTTATCCTTCTCCAAGATGATCGCCTAGCTTATTCCATAAAAATAACAATCAAACAAGAGGGTCAACAAGTCAACTTAAGTCAAGTCAACAAAGGCCAATTCAGTTCAAGTCAACAAAAGAAAATTCAACACAAAACTAAACCCCCATGAAAAGAAGATTTAGAATCTTTCCTTCTATACATGTTTATTCTCGCTAAGGATGTGCCTCCATTCTTTTGTTGGGGTTAAAGACTCATCATTCTCCCCTTCTTAGAGAGAATTTGACTACAAATTCTTGAAGCTCTTTTTGGTTGAGTTTAACTTCACTTGAGAAAGTAGTTTCTCCTTCCTCCCATGAAGTCTTTCCTAATCTTTATTCTTGAAGCACCCCAACTTTGGAAAATTTATCCTCGTGATTAGGCTTATGTTTCCCCTTTTTGGTTTAGAGAGAGAAAGGAGATTGAAAAGGAGAATGGTCAACTTGCTTTATGATTTTCTTTTTGTGGGCAAGTAACACTTTAGTGGAAGCTTGACCTTTTTCTTTCTTTTTCCTCTTTTTCTTTTTCTCTTTTCTTTTTCCTCTTATTTTGGTCCTCAGTGACCTCTTGAGGTGATAGAGGTACTAAAGTGACCTTTTTCCCATAAGAATGAAAAATCTATTTGTTGGTATGACCATCATGTAAGGTATGTTTATCAAGTTGTCATGTCCTATGTAACAAAATATGTGTTGCCTCCATGGGAAAAACATGACATAGAACCTCATCCTTGTAGCTTCCTATGCAGAAGTTAATTAAGACTTGTTTATTGACATTTATGTCTACCTCCTTACTTATCTCTTTACTTATCTAGTAAGCTTATAGGGATTGACAAGAAGAATGGTTTCTAAGCTAAACTTTTCTACCACCCTTGTGCTAGCCATATTTGCATTACTTACTCCATCAATAAATAAAGAACAAACCTTATTGTTAATGAGGAGTCTAGTATGGAAAATGTTTTCTCTTTGAGTTGACTCAAGCTCCTTTTGAACTTGGCATAACATGTGCCTCACTACCTAAAGGTCTTCCTCACAAGGTTTAGTTTCACTAGAGGAAGAAGAGTCTTCTCTTGAAGAAGAAGGGAGAAATGATTGTTCACTTTCTACCTCATCACTTGGCTTTAAGGTCATGGTCCTCTTGGTTGGGCAATTAAAAGCAATGTGCCCATACCTTAAACACTTAAAACATTTTATGGAACTTGATATTTGAGAGGTGGAATGGTGAGTGTGACCATTTGGTGACTTATTTCTAGATGGTGGTTCTTAGTGAGACTTGGAAGGGGATTTATCATGTTTCTCTTTATCTTTTCCCTTCCATGAGTGACTCCTCCTTGCTCCATCTTTTTTTTCAATTGAGTTTCAATCTTAAGGGTAAGGTCATCTTCCAGAGTAGAGTACTCATACAACTCTATTAGGTCTTGTATGTCTCTCCTTACACCACTTATAAACCTAGTTATTTTCAGTTCATTACATTCTTCTAATCCAACCCTAAGCATTAGAGACTCTAGTTCTGTAAAGTACTCATTCACACACATGTGTCTTTGTTGAAGCCTTTGGAGCTTCAAAAGGAGTTCCCTCCTATGGTAGGAAGGAACAAATGTAGCGCGCATTAAAACCTTAATGTCCATCCAAGAAGTCGCGGGTAGTCCTTGGTAATTGTTCTTACAAACTTGATGCCACCAAGTCATGGCATAACCCTCAAATTCTATCACTATTAGATCAATTCTTCTTGATCATGTACATGATTTAAACTAAAAATTGTTCCACTTTTGCTTCCCAATCAAGGTAGACTTTGGGGTCACTATTGTAACATTTTAGGTGGATATTACTTAATTAAATAATTTATAAGTTAAAATAAATTATATCAACAATAAAGTTCCCAAAAATGCGGGAAATTTAAAACTTTATTAAACGCACGTAGTTCCAAAATCCATAATTTTAACTTAACTATTACAAGTTCTAAAGTTTAAATACCATACTTAAAGAAAATACAAGAAAACATGCTTATTTAAAATAATCCCCATGTTAGTCCTCACTCCAGCTCTATGCTTCACTAGCATCACCTGAAACATCATTTTCTCTCATATGACAAGTCACACAATCATCGTCAAATACAAATAGAAAGGTAAATCCATTCACCCAAAATAGCTCAATCATTTTCTCATTTAACAAAGTCTTTATACCATGTCACCCCGGTCTCACAACCTATATGAGACAAGCACACCCTTAACCTTGGTCTTAGGGATTCCAATGCTTCCATGAACCTGTCCGCTCGCAATCCAACTCTATCAACCTCCCTACTCATCGTCCAACTCTACGAACCTCCTTGCTCGTAGTCCAACACGCGTGAACAACTACTATGAACCTCTACGCTTGTAACAACCTTAAGTGTGAGTACAAAACATACAAACCTCCCCACTAGTATCCCCACACATGACAACATCCAATATAAACCTCCCTGTCTTATTAATCAAGCGTTTCCAACTCCATTACGAACCTTCCCGATAATTTTTTTTCCATTTATTTATTTATTTATTTATTATTATTATTATTATTATTATTATTATTTTCAACAATATACTTATAAAAATTTAGAGGCAAAATTATACAATGATATCTAATTATACTTAAAATATTCACACACACAAACACACACACACACACACACACACCCACACACACACACACACACACACACATATATATATATACTACAATACTATATGCATCTTATATCCATATTGTTTAGTACATCTTATATTTCCTACACTAGAAGAGGAAGAAGTGTTATTTATTTACAGTTTCCCCCTCATATACTGGTTTTCAAACAGGTGGAGGGAAAAGGTTATGGATAGGGTTCACTTGGACTGTTGGGGGTAAATAGAAGGTAACTTTGATTTGTCCTTCGATGACAATCGGCGTGTTTGGAGCAGAGAGAAAAGTAATAGTAGAATTTCTTGTTCCCTAAAATGTTACATAATTATTCACTACATTGGTTTGCCATGCATTTCCCGAGAAAATAGCCACAATGTCGGCGAATAAGGGATCAAGCATGTTAGGAACAACCATCTATGATAAGGTTATAAAATTTTGTTTTTCACACACAATCATAAAATAGAAAAGTAAGACAAATAACACATAAAAAAATACAGCACATCATAATAAGATAAAATGAAATGAAAATTCTCTCAAATCCATAAAACTGGATTTTATTATACTTTATAAAGATAGATTAATTTTGTAGTGACTAGTCAGGATAAATGAGCTCATGGCCAACAAAGTAACCAAGAACATCTCATCTTGAGTAATACTAACTCGTTTAAATCCCCAGGGTCATACCTCCAACTAAAATAATCAAATCTTTATTTATCATAAATTTTATTTCAATATTAAACCATATAATTATATAAATAAATAGATAGATAGTATCAATGAATAATTAAAATAAATATAAATAAATATAAAGGACTAGTACGTAACTGAAGATAAATATAAATAAATAAATAGGAACGAGAACTAAATATAAATTAGAATGAGGTTGGGACACCTCACTTATAGGGATTAAAAAAAATTATGAACAGATAAAAATAATCAAAGTAAAAAAAAAATGATAAATGTCTCCTCCCCTTACCTTATTTATTGTGGAAATTATACCAAGGTTGTACTGAGACTTTGATGATATATAAAATTTTTCCTCTTTCTTACTTCTCACCCACACGACTCTTCTTCTGTTTCTCTTTTTTTCTTTTGTTCTCAATGTCTCTCTTCTCTTCTCTTCCCCATTTCATTTACCTCATCCTATTTATACTATCATATGTAATCATTGCTTTAGTTTAAATTGAACTCAATTTGTTTTGGTTTTGTTGCTTCCGTTTGAAAGGAATTACTCATTCCTGGATTTTTTTCTCTTTACAGTAAAGTGATGGAATATCATTTAATGTTACTTTATCCTTTCATTTCCTTTTTTTTTAATAATAGTTTCTATGACGTTATATACTTGTTACCCTTTTTTTTTTCTTTTGCTTTAATGTACAATAGAAAATACCTTTGCTTTAAGTTCCTATACGGTAATAGTCATTTTAATATTAATTCAATTGTATAAAATCTTATAACTCTTTTAATTTGAAAATATATATTTTATATATAAGTGATTTAAAAAATCTAATTAATCTTATTAAGATATATTTTAAATTATCCTTAATAATTATAACATTATATGAAAAAGATAATTTTAGTTAAATATAATTTCCTAACATAAAATATTCTTACTAAAATATATATATCTCTTTTATTTTATTTATTTATTTATTTATTTTTTATTTTTAGATGTTACAATTCTCCCCCACTTATAGGAATTTTGTCCTCGAAATTTGTGTTTATTGACTAAAATAAATGAGATAATTTTTCTTTTGTTTTCTTCTAATTCCCATGTAGTATCTCTTTTTTATTTTGCTATTATATTGTGAATGTGAAAGCATGATTTAAGTTCATACGAATGGGTAAATTGACATGAATAATGTGATTGGTTTGTTGGTTTGCATGTGGTAGAGGGGTTGGAAGCATGTGGGTTTGAACCTTGCGTTGAAGGAAATGGACCCTTTATATTTTTATGTTTTGTTAGGTGATGACAGCCAGGAGAAATAGAGAGGGGATTTCTTTCGTATGAATTTCTTTTATTATTAATGTATATTAGTAGCAGATTGTAATTTATATTTTTATGTTTTGTTAGGTGATGACAGCCAGGAGAAATAGAGAGGGGATTTCTTTCGTATGAATTTCTTTTATTATTAATGTATATTAGTAGCAGATTGTAATTGTGAGATTGGTGTTTTGTTATTTTTATGCTTTGATAAGGTTAAGAAATTAGTGGTTTATGATTTCGTGTACTGTGTACGGGTAATATGTTATTTTCGATTGTAAGATTTTTCGTTGATTGTCAAATGCAAAGATAAAGTATCTTTGTTTAATCGCTTCACGGCAATGGCACTGCGATAGATACCATACAAAAGTGGTGTGTGTAGAAAATCTTGGGATTGGTTATATTAGATTATTGGTTTATCTTATATTATTATATGTGGTTGGATATCATTTCAAAAGCATGCAAATTATAATGTATACTGTAGCGTAAAAGTGGGAAGTTTGTAAAATATTATATTATATAATATATGGTATACATTGAATAACATATATGAACGATACAGTGTTTTCTATGTGGCATAATACAAATACTTTTAAAGTACATGACAACTTTGGGTTTTGATAATTTAGAGCGAGAATATTTGTATCAAATATATATATATATATATATATATATATATATATATATATATATATATATATATGTATGTGTGTGTGTGTTACGGATGGCAATTGAGGTTTTGTTTTTATGTTATAACTTTTCAGAATAATAATAGTATATTGGGTAAATAGTATTGTTATTTTTAGTTAAAGTTAATACGATGGAAAAAAATGTATGTGTTATTTTTATGAGAATATAATGTTTCAGTGAAGCGATTGTGCATCTGCTTGTTTTACAGGGAGTAATCTATATATCATGTATCTTTGTGGCTAAAGTGCAGGTTGTCCTTTCTTTAATATAAAGCTACTAATGGTTGAAGGTATATGGTATGTAAATTTGTATGAGATATGTTTTTGGTAGTTTCTTTACATATAGGTATGAAAGTTAAGCCTTTTAGTCGTATAAAAATATTAACAGGATGCAGATGTATGGACCTTTGCATAGGAGAGTGGTATAATATATAAATATTATTAATTCTTTAATAAGAAAACAAAATTTTGGGTGGTTTTGATATTATATGCATATAAAAGGTAAAAGGTTTGATTTTATATTATTGTGATAAAAATTATATCATATATAACTTGTTGGAAGTTTGAATAACAGGTATTTATTTTACAATTCAGACGTTATACACGTTAATTTTCTTTTACATTAGGATAATGTATAATTTAATTAAATAATATTATTTTATTGCTAACATATAATTATATTATGTTAATTATTTAATGTTAACACATGGATGTTATAATTGTGGTTTTGTGTATTAATCTCTTGTTTAAGTCAAGTTGTTGTGAATTTATGCATGGATGTAGGATGAGGTAGAATGCTAAATATTGGTTTTGTTGTGTGCCTGTGATGATTATTGTGTTAGGATAAATTCTACAGTGCCTGAATCAGTAGAATTCATTTTACTGGTGTGGCGCCTGGTAGCGGATATGCTTCCGTCAGGTGATAAGCCACAAATATAGGGGCCACTAGCGCGTGGCGTTTGACGGCTTAGGATTATTGTCAAGGGTCTGGAGCACCATTTCGCTTAGGCAACGCCAAGAGATAGTGCTGGGGCATGGGTCCATTGCAAATGAATTTGCATGGATGTGTTTGATGGCTTGGTCAGGGATATGCTGGATTAGTTACGAGCGAGGAGGTTTGTAACAAAGATTGAGATCCGTGATTGATGCGAGCGGGGAGGTCCATATCTTTTGTACTCTTGTGTGGGGATACGAGCGGGGAGGTTCGCATGTTCCGTGCTCACACTTGAGGCAACTATAAGTGGGGAGGTTCATAGTAGGTGTTCACGCATGTTGGACTACGAGCGGGCAAGTTCGTAGAGTTGGACTACGGGCGGGGAGGTCCGTAGAGTTGGACCACGAGCGGGTAGGTTCGTGGGAGCATGATAATCCCTAAGGACCGAGGTTGTGAATGGATCTTTCTCATATAGGTTATGAGATTGGGGGTGTAATGTTATAAAAGATCACTAAACTAAAATTAACTAAGTTAGATTGGGTGATGGTCAATTCTTATTATCTTATTGTTTATATTATTTTCTTTTTCAGCTCACCCTTTCTTGTTTGTGTGTTTGTGTTTGGCGATGATCACGTGACTTGTTACATGGGAGCAGATGTGGCTTCAGGTGAGAATGCTGAAGCATAGCGACAGAGCGGGGGCTTACGATTGGGAGATTTTTCCTATATTTTTATTTCATGCATTTTGTAATAGATTTTATGACGTTTTTCACTATTATGAACTTGTAATAAAGATGAAGTATTATGATTGGATTATCGCGATAAAAGTTTTTTAATTTTCCCGCTCTTGGGAACTTTATATAATGTTTGGATTTCCAAAATAAAATTCATGATTTATGCTGTATCTAGTAATATCCATCTGGGATGTTACAGTATGCCTCGCAGCTCTTGGACCTTCTTGTCCATAATCTGTACAGGCATTGTATCAAATGTAAGGTTATTCTTTAATTGTACTATATCAGGTCTTATCACATGAGTTGGGTCAGAAATATATTTTCTTAATTGAGACACATGAAAAACATTATGAAGGTTGGAAAGGAACGAGAGTAAACAAATTTGATAAGTAACATAACCTATTTTTTTAAGAATTTGGTAAGGACCAATGAACTGAGGAGTGAGTTTCTTTGATTTCATCAGTCTACCAATTCCAGTGGTTAGTGTTACTTTCAAGAATACATGATCACCTTCTTGAAATTCAAGAGGTCATCTTTTCTTGTCAGCATAACTTTTCTGTCTACTTTGAGTTGCTCTCAATTTGTCCCTGATCATTTGGATTTTCTCTATTGTTTGTTGAATCATGTTAGGACCTAATACTAAATTTTCACCAGCCTCAAACCAAAACAAAGTTGTTCTACATTTTCTCCCATATAATGCCTCATAGGGTACCATACCTATGCTATAATGAAAACTATTGTTATAGGTGAACTCAATCAAAGGCAAGCATCGATCCCAACTACCAAAATCTTCTAACACACAAGCTCTTAGTAAATCTTCCAAAGATTGGATTGTTCTTTTTGATTGTCCATTAGTTTGGGGATGATATGCTGAGCTAAGATGGAGTTTAGTCCCCGAGGCCTGATGTAAGCTTCCCCAAAACTTAGAAGTAAATTTAGGATCCCTATCAGACACAATACTTGTTAGAACTCCATGCAACCTCACAATTTCTCTTATGTACAATTTAGTCAATTTCTCCAATGGATACCTGATGTTAATGGGTAAGAAGTGAGCAAACTTTGTTAATCTATCCACAATAACCCATATGGAATCAAATTTTTGAATGGTTCGTGGCAAGCCAACTACAAAATCCATTGTTATACTATCCCATTTCCATTCAAATATATCTAGGGATTGTAGCATTCATGCTGGCTTTTGGTGTTCTATTTTAGCTTTTTGACAAACTAGACATTTTGCTACATATTGTGCCACTTCCCTTTTCATTTTAGGCCACCAATACGTTTTCTTGAGATCTTGATACATTTTTGTTGTGCCCGGATGCATGCTTAATTTTCTTTTATGTGCTTCCTCTAGAATCATTTTCTTAATTTTTTCATTGTTGGGTACACACATCCTATCCTTAAATCTCAAAGTTCTTCTCCTATCTATGCCAAAATTCTCTCCATCTTTTTGTCCTATCGATTTCTTTTTCTTTTGAATGAACTCATCACTTTCCTGTGCCTCGTGTATTTGTTTTTATAAATTGTTAGTGATCTGAATGGAGTTTAATTGCATTTTATCATGGGTTAGGGTGACTGACAAGTTCATGTCTCTAAATGTTTCGAACAAATTCATCTCATGAATCATTAGTGAGGAGATATGTAAAGATTTTTTGCTTAAAGCATCTGCCACTACATTTGCCTTACCTGGATGGTACTGTAATTCAAAATCATAATCTTTCAGAAATTCCATCCATCTTCTTTGTCTCATATTTAATTCCTTTTGATCAAACAAGTATTTGAGACTCTTATGATCACTAAAAACTTCAAACTTTCCACCATAAACATAATGTCTCCATATCTTAAGTGCAAAAATAATGGCAACTAGTTCCAAATCATGGGTTGGGTAATTTTTCTCATGTGTTCTTAATTGTCTTGAAGCATATGCCACTGCCCTTCTATCTTGCCTAAGAACACATCCTAATCCCATTTTAGAAGCATCACAAAATATAACAAAGTGCCCAATAGGATTAGGTAATGCTAAAATAGAAGAAGTGATTAATCTTTTCTTGAGCTCTTGAAAACTATTCTCACATTTTTCTTTCCACACAAAAGCTTGGCCCTTTTTTCTGAGTCGGGTTAAAGGCAAAGCTATTTTAGAAAATCCCTCAATGAATCTTCTATAATATCCTGCCAAACCGAGAAAACTGCGAATCTCAGTCACTGTTTTTGGTGGTTCCCATTGTAAAACTGCTTCTACTTTGGTCGGATCCATTAACACTCCCTTATTGGAAATCACATGTCCTAACAATTTTACTTTCTCTAACCAGAATTCACACTTAGACAATTTAGCCTGCAATTTCTTTTCTTTCAAAATTTGCAAGACAATCTGAAGGTGTTCCTCATGTTCCTCAAGAGTCTTAGAGTAAATAAGAATGTCATATATAAAAAACAACCACAAATTGATCTAAAAAGGGATGAAGGATCTTATTCATATAATCCATAAATATTGCAGGAGCATTGGTCACACCAAAAGGCATCACTTGATATTCATAATGGCCATACCTAGTTCTGAAAGCAGCTTTTTGTATGTCTTTTGCTTTTACTCTAATTTGATGATATCCTGACCTTAAATCTATCTTAGAAAATACAAAGGCTCCTCGTAATTGGTCCATCAAGTCATCTATTATAGGAAGATGGTATTTATTCTTTATAGGAAATTTATTTAATTGACGGTAATCTACACACAACCTAAAACTTCCATCTTTCTTCTTAACTAGTAAAACTGGGGCCCCCACGAATGAACTGTTTTTCAAGTAACTCTTCCAATTGTTTATTCAGTTCTGCTAATTTAGAGGGTGACATCCTATATAGTGCTATAGATATTGGTCCAGTTCCAGGCATCAAATTTATTGAAAATTCAATTTCTTTGTTGGGTGGTAAACTAGGAATATCATTGGGAAAGACTTTAGGAAAATTTTGAACAACTGCTATATTTTTCAACTCAACTTCCTCTTTTATTTCCATAGAAGATAATATCAAGTACCCTTGAATTTCATTCCTTAAAGGTTCACTTTTTGAATTGGTAGGTGATTTTAAAAGATTCTCAGAGTTTGGAAATATTATTGATTTCTCAGCACAATTCAAAAGGATTTGATTGGAAGATAACCAGTCCATACCTAAGATTACATCTAATTGAGATAAAGGTAGACATATTAAATTTACAAGGAATTTTCTATTCTCAATGAACAGTGGACAATCTAAACAAACTTTATTGGTAATTACCGAGTCATTTGTGGGAGTTGAAACAACCAAACTAGTTTTTAGAAAACAGGTAAACATACTAAGATGTTGAACATAATAATTGGAAATGAATGAGTGAGTTGCACCTGAGTCATATAGTACATTTAAAGTTTTTCCTTTAATAAATCACATACCTTAAATTAGATCATGGTTTTCAGCAGCTTCAGCTCCAGTCATAGTGTACACTCTTGTGGTAGGTCTTGTCTTGTTGCAGCTGGATTGAAATGTTGTTTCTGTTGTCCACACTCAGAGAATAGGTGACCAGGTTTCCCACACTTGAAACAGGCTGGTCCCTTAAGATGACAATCTTTAGCATGATGACCTTGTCAGCATTTAAGGCACATGATATGATCATATACAGGTCTACTAGAATTTCCTGATGAAGATTGGTTGGATTGGGTCCTCCATTGTGGGCGATTGTAAGGTTTTCCCTCATTACGTTTATTTTTATTTGTCTGGGGTCCAAAATTCTTTGGTTTGATATTTTGGTTGCTCTCAAAATCTTCCAAAAATCTACACTTGTGAATAAGCGTAGGAAAATCAACAATTTCTAGTATTCCTACTGTTTTTCTCAATTCATCCCTAAGTTTATTTTCAAATTTTATACACTTCATCCTTTTCTCCGGGTGATAATAGAAAGTAGAGTATTTTCCTAATTCTTCAAACTTGGAAGCATATTCCCCTACTGTCATACTTCGTTGCTTCAGCTGCATAAACTCTATTTCTTTTGCTCTCCTCACATCATTAGGGAAATATTTTTCTAAAAACTTTATTCTAAATACATCCCAGGTAATAATTATTCTTCCTCCTTCAAGTAATCTCCTAGTACCATCCCACCAATATTCTACTTCTCCTATTAACATAAATATAACATAATTCACCTTTTGGTTGTCAGCACAGTTCATAACTCGAAATATTTTCTCCATCTCCTTAATCCATAATTCATCTTTTTCTGGATCATATCCTCCAGAAAATTGTGGGGGTTTGTTTCTCCTAAATTCAGCTAAACCTTGTGATTCAGGGTTTTCTTCAGGTCTTTGATTCCTTATTAGAGCAGCAGTCATGTATCGCATAACTTCCATTGCTTCAGTTAATTCATTATTTCTTCTATTTTTTGCCATTTGGAATTGTATAAGTTAGTAAAAAAAATATAATGAGCACATTCACAGATCTCACATGAAACGTAGCTCTAATACCATCTAATGTGACGATAAAAAAAATTCTATTTATTTATTTATTATTATTATTATTATTATTATTATTTTCTACAATATACTTATAAAAATTTAGAGGCAAAATTATACAATGATATCTAATTATACTTAAAATGTTCACATACACACACACACACACACACACACACACACACACACACATATATATATATATA
>Ga0214542_1008717_pt1 | contig 16429 bp, 15 predicted proteins | sample CNSS1metaG_FD_160096 | JGI IMG/M metagenome (GOLD analysis project Ga0214542, IMG submission 160096) | Root nodule microbial communities from cowpea collected in UCLA plant growth center, Los Angeles, California, USA - CNSS1 | ecosystem: Host-associated > Plants > Roots > Nodule | place: USA... | reverse complement strand
GAGCCCTAGCAGAACACTGTTTGAGGGGAAAAGAGGAGTAAGATGGTTGATTTTGCAAAGTGGGCAGAACATGAGAGGGTTAGGCTGGTTTAGGGGTTTTGGGATGCCCTATGGGCCAGCCTTAGGCTCAACTGACTAAGAGAGGCCCTTAAATTTTAGGACAAAATTAAAGTGGGTCTTACAGAAGATACATTTTATTGTATTTATTTCATTTTTAATTAAACATTTTAATCTTTTAATAGATAAAAATTAATTAAATAACTTTCTACTTAAAAATAGTAACTATATATGAATATTTTAATATCACCGTTACAATATTATATATATAATTATTTTACTTTAATATTTTTCATTATCTTTTTCACAAAACTATGTGTACATGTATTTAAAATTATATTATTTTAATTTAATAAAAAGATAAAACAAATGTAAATACCTGCGCCCGTATTTTATTAAAAGAAATAAATTATACAATTTAGAAAAAAAATTGATTTCGTAACTAAGAATTTAGAATGTTGTTGACCAATAATATGGAATTATTTTTTAACTGTTTTAGAATAATATTTTTCTAAAATGTGAATTCAGATCTAATTCATTTGAATAATATATTTTAAAATATTAGAATTATGAAAAAAAAAAAAAAAGAAGTTATTTGTAACAGAATGAATTTGGGGATCTAAGCGAAGGCCCAATATGAGTGAAGTGGGGCTATATAATATAATCTCTTCACATGAAAGGGCACAACCTCCTCTGTCTTACTATCTGTCACTCTCATCATCACACCACCCTCTTCTTCTTCACCATCAAACCTCTTTTGCTTCTCTGCACCTTTTCTACTTCCCCAAGCCATCACTCATTCCACATTCTATTCCCCAATTCCACTCCTAAATATCTTCTATATAACCCTAATTCCACATTCATACGCAACAAATCCCAAACATAAGCAACCCTCAATTCTTCACCATGATGCTCAGACTTCGAAGCCGCGACGGCCTGGAGCGAGTAATCGTCGAAAACCCGCACACCACCACAGTGTCGGAGCTAAAACGGATTATCGAAGCCCAATTGAGAATTCCGGTTCACAACCAAACCCTTTCCACCAACCAGAACCTTCTATTGGCGAAATCGCGTGAAGATCTCCATCGATTCACCGATATGGCCAACCCCGACCTCACTCTCTCATCTCTCAACCTCGCCCACGGCTCAATCGTCTTTTTGACTTACGAAGGCGAGCGCCACGTGGCGGGCCCCGCCTTCAACCCGGCGGGCTCCTTCGGCCGCAAGATGACCATGGACGACCTCATCGCCAAGCAGATGCGCGTCACGCGCCAGGAGAATCCGCACTGCGAGCTCGTCTCCTTCGACCGCGACTGCGCCAACGCGTTCCAGCACTACGTGAACGACACGCTCGCCTTCGCGGTCAAGCGCGGCGGCTTCATGTATGGCACAGTTTCCGAGGAGGGGAAGGTGGAGGTGGACTTCATCTACGAGCCGCCGCAGCAGGGGTCCGAAGAAAATCTCTTGTTTTTCAGAGACCCCGAAGAGGAGAAACTCGTGGAGGCTATTGCGGCGGGGTTGGGGATGAGGAGGGTAGGGTTCATTTTCACGCAGACTATAAGCCAGGACAAGAAGGACTATACTTTATCGAATAGGGAGGTGCTTCAGGCTGCGGAGTACCATGCTGAGAGTGGATTGAAAGAGTGGGTTACTGCGGTTGTTAAGCTTGAGGTGAATGAAGATATGGGTGCGGATGTGCATTTTGAAGCGTTTCAGATTAGTGATGTGTGCGTGAGATTGTTCAAGGAAGGGTGGTTTGAGACCGAGATAAAGGACGACGATGATCCCAAGTTGTCTAAGATGAAGAAGGATGTGGTTGTCGGGGTTAAGGATACCAAAGAAGTTGACAATGATTTCTTCTTGGTCGTCGTCAAAATCTCAGATCATCAGGTATGGTTCCTTGTTTATGTTCTCTTTATGCTTGCTCCATGTCAATGTGATTGTGATTGTCTATTACATGTTACCATGTTTGCTGAATTATGGTGGACGTCTGTTGTACTCCTGTTCTGTTCTACCCTTAGGCTGTATTTTAGTTCAGCCGCTAAGAGTTATTCGCCGTCTATACCATTGGTTTTCTTTTACAACTCTTTATTAAAGATTAATTATTTTTCTCATAACCACTAGGATAAACTTCGAAACTGTTTATTTTCATGAGGTGCTTGTAGCTTTAATCTTTAAACTGTAGAATTGCTGTTGATTCTGCCACAATTGGGCTTGCAAAAACCTTATTTTTGTAAAATCGAAAATTTTTTGGGGTGGATCTGTAGGGGGAATTGATGGAAAGGAAATAATTCCATATTCTTCTAGTTTCTTTTGGAGCATCTGGGGTAACCCATCAAATGCAATAAGCTGGGCAATTTAATATTGATTTTAGGCAATTCACGTTGATATTTCATTTTGGTACCAAATGGTGGCTTACTCAGTGCTGTTGTTGGGTATGGCTCTTTTTTATGGATGGATCAGTTGGACTGTATAGGGTATGAATTCATGGTAGTAAAGGAAGAGAATAGCTGTTTCAGCATAAGCTAATTCCACCCTTTGAGGATGTGCCTAATTAGATTCAATGGACTGTAGTAAAATCAAGAAAGCCCGGTTCAGAGTGATTTTCTCTTCTTCCATACATCAAGTTTAATTAGTTAAAGTACCATGGATTCCATGGTGATGGTTAATGTGACATGATCTTATATCTGAACTTTCCTTCTTTTAATTGTCTACTGTTGTGAGTATAGGCTTAATATCTGATCTGGAAGTTTCCACAGATTTACAGAACAGATTTCAGCGTATCGAAGTAATAAACAGATAATGCCTGTATTTTGTGACTGAAAATTTGATCAACAAGCGCTAGTTTAATATAAAATTGTGTTCTTTTTTAATCATGTCACTTAGTTGTTCTAGTCTTTAACCTCTTTAGGGAATCAAGAAATATTTCCACCTGTATTATTTTTCCTGCAAACTAGTTAATTCCCTGAACATGATTTATCTGGAAGGTATTTATTTTTGTTTAAGGAATCTTCAGATAACTTAAAATGTGAAAAGAATATGGAAGGATCATATGATATTTCTTAGTTGTCAATTGCTACTACAGAGGCTTTCTTTGTTAAATAGTTGTCCTGTGCTTGTTAGGTATTGGATAGGCAATGTTTGTTAAATAGTTGTCCTGTCATTTTGTTAAGAAAATGAGCTTCCATACAATCAACCTTTTTAACAAAAAGAACTTAAAAAAAAAAGGCAGCTTCTAAAACAGTTGGTCCCGAGCTTTTAAAGGAGTTAGTTTTAGTAGTTTTTGACTTCTACCCCATATTTTCCTTTTTGTTTTGAACTTCAGGATCCAGTAACTCCTTACCCAAAAAAAATTAACTTAATAAGTATCTGTTAAGCTAAAAGAATTATAGCAATACTATTTAGTTAAAAAATCTAAGCTCTAAAATAGACAATCAGGCACATGGTCTCTTTAACCAGGGTTAGCCAAATTTATGTGCTGCAGATTGCTAAATGATTGACTATATTTTGTTCTCTCTTTATTTGAAGTAATAAACTGTCAAATGTTATACAGATGTCAACACAAAAAGTTTTTTAATCTTTTTTTTGTATACCTGTGACTTGAACCAAGTGTATGTTGCTATAATTTCAGGCTTCATAAAAATGTTTCTTTTCTTCAAAGCATAAAAATCATATAGTTTGATTTGTATTACAACCATCAGTAACTTACCAGTGTCTTGTCACCCAAATGCAGGGTCCTCTTTCATCATCGTTTCCCATTGAGAACCGGAACACTCAGATGACTATGAAGGCTTTGAGGAATCATCTGGACAGGACAAAAAGTCTTCCATTTGTGAAGCGAATTTCTGATTTTCACCTTCTTCTTGTACTGGCAAGGGTTTTAGACCTGAATGCTGATGTCCCTGCATTGACGGCATGTGTGCAGACACAGACATCTATACCAGAAGGTTACCAGATCCTTATTGAGTCTATGGCAAATGCCGCTTGATGCTATGCACTCTACATTCAGGCCCTTTGCAGCAACACGGTGCATATTGCTCCATAGCTCCATAGCACTCGCAGAATGTTTATGTTGGAGATTTGTACATTGCTTCTTCATAGTATTGCCACTGAAAATCTCGGATCTCTCGATTTACTGAAAATGAGCTGATGTGGTTCACTTGTTTTATTGTTTAAATTAATTAGAGATAACTCTTACAACCATTAGTCACTATTTTAAGGGCGATAATGTTTCAAATTATATAGTATGAAGACGATGTTTTTTAACTGTGTGTTCACGGCTTCTGCTATATCTTTTCACATATACTGCTTGTTCAGCGGGTATCGATCTTATCTATGAACAATTTCGTTAATATTGTGCTCCTCGAAGGTTTCTAGACACGCATAAAGAATGCCTTGTCCTATGTTACCTCCTCATTTCCAAAGGCAAAAAACACTGGATTGTGATTTCTGTATATGTTCTGCATCCATTGAAAAATAATAGAGTTTTTTGTAAGGACTTTTAAAAGAAGGCAATTAATATATATCTTTCTAAAAGATAAATACAGTATGGATTGACTAATTTATCAAAAAAAAAAAATTAATGACTTTCTAAATATAAATATAAACTAATTGAATATTTAGGAAAAAATTTCGTTATTTTTTTCTTCTTTAATTTCTTATAGAAAAAAAAATAAAAATAAAAAAATTAATAAAAAGTTACACTCCTAGAAAAGATAGAAAGCGAGGTAGGAAATTAAATGATGTTGTGGTGTCTAGTATGACTTCGTTGTATTGTATAATTCTTCATTTTTTTTTGTATAATAAAAATTATAAATAAGAATGATTTTTTTATTGTATAATTAAACATATTAAATTGAAGTAATTAAAAAAATAAATAAATGTTAAATGGAGTAAATTGGGGGTTTTATAAGAAAAATATGATGTATCGAAAATAAAGTGCTTGGTAAGGTTGTGAATAATTTTACAATAAATGAAATTTTACTATCTACCTGTTATTTGATTTCTATTATATGAACATTGACCGATTCATTTCATTATGAATATAGTTTGTAATTGATCTTCAAGATTTATGAGGTTCGATTTCATTTTCTTCAAAGTGAAGATTATCGATTTACTTACATGAACCCAATTTAATATATGAAATGATGCATTGTAAGGAATAAGATAGACCAACTACGATTTATCCAAAATGAAATGAACCAGTCAATTCTAAATAAAAAACTATTGTACAAATAAAAGTCATAATACAGGCAATTGTCTATATGGGCACCAAAATTTCAACACTTGTAAAATTTTTCACAACCCTATAATACACTTTGTTTACTGTATTTTCAATTCATTATTTTTTCTTATAAACTTTCAATCTATAATATTTACCACATTCAAAGATTATTTTTCTTTACCTTCATTTAATATTTATTTATTTCTTCATTACATCTTAAATAAATTTATTACACAATAAAAGAAAAGCTAATCTTGTTCATCACTTTTATTATACATAAGTGAAAAATGAGAATGATATGGTAACATAGTGAAATTGTGCTAAACACCAAAGACTTCAATAATAAATAAGTCTTTTTAATTTTGCACACTTTGAGTACAATCTACAGACACAAAAGTTGTTGCAACATTTCACGACTTCAATACACTTCACAACACAACTAAAACTATACAAACATGACACAAGTTTATTATTAGATTAAAAACATAATTAACTTTAATCAAAGTAGTTTCAAGCTACAATAACTTTAATTTTTTCAAACAAATCGTACAAATTTGACACGAATTCATTTTAGCCGCAGCGAAATAATTTTTGTACAATTTTTTTGTTATAAAGTTATGGCAACATGTCATGACTTATCAAATCTCGAATTTTTTTAAGAGTTGCACCATTTTAATAATTTTACAATCAAATTTACCCTTCTTGGCTCTAGTGACACCTTTACCATATTAGGCACACATGACCAATTTGTTAACTTGTGAATTAGAGCAGTTACAATACAACTGCATTGCATTGTGTGCTGGAGAGGCCACTCAATAAAAGTGGAAACAACTTAATAAAATTATCACGGATTTCAAAAGTTGCAAGAGACGCTCAAAGCATAAATGGTCACACTAATTCTTAATTTTTTAAGATGATACATACTTTTTTAATTACATTCTTAATTTAATTAATACGAAAAAATTATTAGTTAGGACTATGTAAACAAATTAATAAAACGTAAACATACTTCGAAATAAAAAATATATAATAAGCAACTCGCTTAAAATTATAGTTACATAAAAAAGGCTATAAAGATAGCACCATTTTAAACTATTCTTCACACATCTCAATGGAGGGTCCAATGAAATTGAGAACAAAATATTTGTATAAATTTTGATGAAAATAAATTCGGAATTAGTAATATTCCAAATCGGTTTATCACATATTTCTATTATTTATAAAATTTATTTGACTCAATTTAAATTAGTATAGCAAAAATCAATTTGATTTAGTTCAAATTGGATCACCTGATAAAATAAAATAAAAATTAATAAATAGACGAAAACGTATAAATAATATAAGAATTAGAAGATTATACCATGTAATAATTATTATTTTTAGAGTTAGATGGATTCAAGTTCTACATATTCAAAATATTATTGAATTTACAACTGTAAAATAAAATTGAAACTATAATATGAAATAACTCAAATTTTCTTTCCATTCACCAGAAAAATCTCAATTTTTAATCGAACCCGTGTCTACCATTGTTCGGTTGAATCGGTTCGGTTCGATTTTACGCACCATGTGGTTTTGGTTGGGTGTGGATTTGGATGGTAAATAGTTGTGAATTGGCGGGAGATTTCTTAACTATTATTTGGAGTGCCAGAACTCTTCATCCTAGTTGCTGCTACTTCTTCTCCACCAGGACTCAGAGTGTGAAATCGTTGATTCGCTGTGTTGAAAGAGCATCGTTAGCAGATGGAAGATCCAGCTCCACCTTCTGAAGCTTCAAATCGACCCCCTCGTGTCAGTTTCCGATCTCACACTTAGCATTCTTGCTTGTCCCTTCTTTTCTCTTCTCAATCGTGCAGTGATTTGACCTAATTTTGTTTCGCTTCTTTCAAATTAAGCAGAAGAGGGGCAGACCTCCCAAACACCTCCCCAAGGAGCACGACGGCGACGCCATGAACCGCGACAAGACCACCGAACACGCGTACCGAGAGAGTTCGCCCGACGATTTCGACGAAGGGCGCAACAAATTCAAGCGAGGTCGCGCTTCGGAAGGAACCTCTAGTGTGGCGCACAAACCCTCTGACCAAACCCTAATTGGTAAACTGAACACTCTCTGCTACTTTTCTTACTGCTCAAATATCTAGGGTTCAGATTTTTAACTTATACAGTTGATATCTGCACCGTTTTGTTGATACTGTGATTAGAGAAAATATGCTTAGTTTTTTTTTTTGTTATGAAATAGTTTTTAAATGCCGTGTGTATGTAATTAGGTATGTCGTTTTACTTGGCATGGTAGAGTTTGTTGTGCAGTAATCGGACCGGGGCTAATTTTATTGTGTGATTTTCTGTAGAGGTGATAAAAGGAAATGGCAAGTTTATTCCTCATGCGGTCAAATTTTGGGTTGAGCGCTATGAAAAGGATCCGAAACCTGCAATGGTTGATCTCCTTACAATGCTGTTTGAGGTAATATGCAATTCCCAAGCAGTTTCAAAGTATGTAGGACTACTAACATTGGACATTATAGTTTCATTCATATAAATAAAAGGTGAAAGGTAGACTTGAAAATAAGTTGGAAACTTTATTATCATCATTGTTCGTAAATACCCTTATTGATTTATGAACGCTTACGGATAGTAACATAGTGAAATTTTAAGTGTAGGCATGTGGAGCCAAGTACTACGATAAAAGTGATCTCGTGGATGAGACTGATGTTGATGAAGTTGTAATTGCTCTGGTCAATTGTGCTAAAAGAGTATACGACTTATTCCCTTTTATTTTTGTTTCCTGTTTATTGTTCGTTTTTTTTTTTATTTACATATTTTTAAGCAGTGCTAAGGCCAATAGTATACAATTGCCAAGTCTTTGACATCTTCTATTTTGACATAGTACTCAAATAATTGGTTAGATGGTGGACCTTTATCCTCTCTTTTGTTACCTTTTGACATTTTAGGGTACAGTTGAAGATTATCAGAATTCCAAAAAGAAAGAAATTAAGAACTTCAAAGAGAATCTAGAGTCATTCTGGGATAATTTGGTTCGGGAATGTCAGCATGGGCCATTGTTTGATCAAGTTTTATTTGACAAGTGCATGGACTATATCATTGCATTGTCATGGTTAGTGAGCTTACTTCAAACTTCTGACCCTATGAAAATATATATACCATGACTCATCTGCTTCTGTACCTATGTAGCACCCCTCCAAGAGTTTACCGTCAAGTTGCATCACTGATGGGTCTTAGGCTGGTCTCATCATACATTACCATCGCTAATATGCTTGGTGCTCAAAGAGAGACTACTCGTAGACAGTTGGATGCTGAGAAAAAGAAAAGAACTGAGGGGCCTCGAGTGGAGTCACTAAATAAAAGGTTTTCTGACACTCACGAGAGAATAACTTTGTTGGAGGAGATGATGCGCAAGATTTTTACTGGGTACGAGTATACTAAACTAAGATTGTTTTTATTTAAAGGAAAAGATTATCACCAGTATTGAATTTGTTGTGGCTGTAGATTTAACCTGCCCATTTAATTTTTTTTGAAGGTTATTTGTGCACCGGTACAGAGACATTGACCCAAATATTAGAATGTCATGCATTGAATCATTGGGTGCATGGATCCTTTCATATCCATCACTTTTTCTGCAGGATTTGTACTTGAAATATCTTGGATGGACGCTGAATGACAAAGTATTGAACATATTTTTATGTTCTTATCATGCAACATTTAATTGTTCATGTACTGCACAACTTACTGTCTTGCTGTAACTTTTTCTCCCACCCTCCAATTTGTAGAATGCTGGTGTAAGAAAGTCTTCTATAAACGCCCTGCAAAATCTCTATGAGGTGGATGATAATGTACCAACCCTTAGCTTATTTACTGAAAGATTTTCGGGCCGGATGATTGAGCTGGCTGATGACATTGATGTTTCTGTGGCTGTTCATGCCATAGGTCTTGTTAAGCAACTACTAAGGTCTGAATTTCAATCCTTTTTATAATTGATATATATTAACTATTTACTTGTGAGTTTTTATGCAATAGATTGTAAATTGTTAATTGAATCAATTGTATCTTTGGTTCACTGCAGACATCAACTTATTCCTGAAGATGACTTGGGTCCTTTGTATGATTTGTTGATTGATGATCCCCCAGAAATCAGGCATGCAATAGGAGCATTAGTGTATGATCACTTAATTGCTCAAAAATTTAATACCTTCCAATCAGGATCAAAAGGTCTTAAGTCAATCCATGTATTTTCACTTTTGTATTGAATACCATTATTTTGACAAAGATAAAATTGTGATGAGACAATTTTTTTTTACAGATGAAACTGTCAATAACTCTGAGGTCCATCTAAAGAGAATGTTGCGAATTCTGGAGGAGTTCCCTCAAGATCCAATTTTGAGTATTTACGTAATTGATGATGTGTGGGAATACATGGCCGCTATAAAGGTATGTAAGCCTTGTTAATACTAGGAAAAATATTGAATAAAGTGATGCCCCCTCCTTTTGACCATCATGCCTTTTAACTGCCTACTCACGCATCTCTGAACTGAATATTCCAATCCTGGCTAGGATGTGCTTTATTGTAGGTAAACGCAAGGTATGGGATAGAAGGATAAAAATATTTTAGAGTATTGCATTCTTATAATAGGTAACAAATTCTAGCTTATAATAGGTAACAAATTCTAGAGTTCCTGCCTTGCTTAGGCATGTTGCTATTTGGTGAAAAATTCTAGAATATTCCAATCCTGGCTAGGACATGCCTTACCTGGAACTTTTGTTAATTAAGCAGTGCTGTTCCTAATGAATTTGTCACATATATCTTCCTAATAAATTCTTACTACTTTTTAAAGATTCCACAAATGTAGATTGAGTACAAATCTGAAGTCCTGGGTATGATCTCACTCTTCTGAGTTTTTGTACGATGTATATCTTTTGCACATCGTCTGTATGTTCAGGAATTGCTGTCCTCTGGATATTATGCCAATGCTGCACCTAAAATTGTTCTGGTAATAGTTAGTGTTGTACTGTTTAGTGGTTTCTTGATAGTACTTGATATTTTGTTTGCAGGATTGGAAGTGCATCATAACATTGCTGCTTGATGAAAATCCATCAGTAGAGCTATCTGACAGTGATGCAACAAACTTGGTGCGGCTCCTGTGTGCATCTGTGAAGAAAGCTGTTGGAGAGAGGATTGTCCCTGCTACGGATAACAGAAAGCAATACTACAACAAAGCCCAAAAGGTTTGTGCCATCTTGGCTTTTAAACTTTTGAAATCTAAATATGACGTATTTGTTTTATTAACTCCAACATCCAATGATTTTTTTATAGTGGTTTTTAATGTGAGTGTTGCACATGATGTTTAATGTTTATTTTGACATAATTTAGTAATCCATGCTTTCATGTACAGTATATATAACTTTATTCTTATTGTCATTTCTAATTTATTTTGGATTTTTTATTGTGTTTTTGAAGTGTAATTATCTATCTGATTGCTTCAGGAATTCATTGCGTTAAATTACTTTTGTTACCAAAGAATGCATTTTTTGGATACTCAATCAGTAACAACCGAGTACTATTTGAAAACATTCATTGTGATGGAAGGTTTGTTTTATTGTTCATTGTGACAGCCCCTAATTTCTTTCCTCCAATTAATGACAGGATGTATTTGAAAATAACAAACAGGAAATAACTGTGGCTATGATGAAGTCATACCCATTACTCTTGCGAAAGTACATTTCAGATAAAGCAAAAGTGTCATCACTGGTTGAGATTGTTTTGCATATGAATCTTGAATATTATTCCTTGAAGAGGCAGGAACAGGTTGGTGAATTTTTCTGTCATTTTAGATTTTCTATGTTGTTTCGGAAAAACCTGATTAGTGTTGCTTTTCAGAATTTCAAAAACTTACTCCAGCTCATGAAAGACGCATTTTTTAAGCATGGTGACAAAGACCCTCTTAGGGCTTGTGTGAAGGCAATTGATTTTTGTTGCATGGAAAGTCAAGGTGAATTGCAAGATTTTGCTCGTATTAAATTAAAGGAACTTGAAGATGAAATCATTGCTAAGCTGAAATCTGCTATTAAGGAAGTAGTGGTATGTTCTATGCAATTCAAATTTCATAACTTTTGTTACTTTAGCTTCTTGTAGAAGAAACTTAACATATAGTGAGATGACACTGCAGGATGGTGGTGATGAATATTCTCTTCTTGTAAACTTGAAGAGGTTGTATGAACTGCAACTGAAAAGATCTGTACCTATTGATAGCCTGTATGAAGACATTGTCAGTGTGCTACGTGGTTCTAGGAATAATATGGAGGATGAGGTGAGCAAGTGGTTTCTCACAATGGTTGTTTGTTTTTTGTGACATAGTTACTTGTGTTCGATTATTAATTTTCTGCTCATTCAAATTCAGGTTGTTGGTTTCCTGCTTCTGAACATGTATTTGCATCTGGCTTGGAGTCTACAGTCTATAGCAAATGAAGAAGCTGTTTCTAGCGCATCCTTAACTTCTCTTTTGTCTAAGCGTGATACCTTGTTACAAGAACTTGAGTACTTTCTCAACTTGGCCGCTGACAACAAGGAAGGGGGTAAACCTGGAAGTGAACTTGCATGCAGAGTAAGAGGGCTCCAATTTGTCTCCTTTTTTCTTTGTTGATTATAAATACATGTCTCCATTCTCTTGATTTGGTCTGATGAATATTTTATGGCCGAAGGTATGCACCATACTTGCAGAAACATGGTTCTTATTTAGAACAACAAATTTCAGAAAGACACAGCTAGAAACACTCGGATATCAGCCAGATGCAATTATGCTTCGGAAGTTTTGGGAACTTTGTCAACAACAGCTTATTATTTCAGGTGAACATGGACTGGTGTGATGGACTAGTACTGAGATTCATCTTATGTTTTGTAATTAAATTGAAACTACACAATTTTTTGTGTACTGTCTGTAGTTTGAACTTGGCACTTGAAGTATGCATTGCTTATAAAATTGGTGTTATTGATTTAGTGATGTCTCTTTCACTTGCCTGCCAATCAATTTTTAGATGACGCAGAAGATGAAGATGTTAATAAAGAGTATGCTGTGGAGACAAATAGAGATGCTGTGATGATTGCTGCTGCAAAGCTGATTGCAAATGATGTTGTTCCAAAGGTGGATTGTTATTTTGTTTATGTAAAGTTATGAATATTTCTTCTTTTTATTGGGAAATGTTGCTTGTGAAATGTCTTTTGATGTCAAAATTTGACTATTCCTGATGTAGGAGGATCTTGCTTCTGAGATTATTTCTCATTTTGTGATGCATGGGACTAGTGTGACTGAGATTGTAAAGCATCTGATCACAGTTTTGAAGAAAAAGGATGTTGATTTGGCTTTCATTTTTCTGGAAGCGCTTAAAAAGGTTAGTCTTTTGGCGCATTTCCTAAATGGTAGATATAGTTGGGTTTTCTTTTGTCTTTGCAAGTTCTATTTTAGCAATGATAAACAGTCCAATTTTAGCCATGTGTCCTGTTTACTTTAAATCTAAATGCAAAAGCAACTCACGAGTGTATTATTCTTGCTTAGCACAAATTGACATGAACTCATTTTATTCTTGTGATGACACTCCTATTTACTTGAAATCTGAATACAAAAGTTACTTGCAATATTTTACTTTTAAAGTAAGACATATAAATAAATATTTGCCTCTAATTGCTAAGGAGATTCTTTATCTTGATAAAAAGGAACGGTACTATACCTAAGAAACAAAATGAATATTATATTTTGGAGCGCTTCCAATTTCAAACCCTTTAATTTTTCTATTTAAGCTTGGGCTCAATGTTGACATAGCTGAACATAGGATTCACTTCCTTCCAAGAAGTGGTTCAACTGAGGTTGTCTTTGCATGCTTTCTGGAATTTTAGTTTGCACTGATTGGAAATGAAGGTCTAGTTTTCACCATCCTTTTCCTCAGGAGGAACACCATATTTATATTCCACCCTCCTGTCCCATCTTCTATGGTTCTTTTTATAAATCTTCACCAATTTATTTGGCAGGCATACCATCGCCTTCCGGTCAATATCTCTGGTAGTGAAAATGGTTCTTCCGAAAACAATCCTTTAGGATGTAAAGATCTGGCTGCTAGGCTTTCTGGAACATTTATTGGTGCTGCTCGGATGAAATACAGGCCTGAAATTTTAAAAGTCGTCAGGGATGGCATTGAATATGCTTTTATTGATGCCCCAAAACAGTTGTCATTTCTTGAAGAGGCAGTGCTTCATTTTTTGCCAAAACTCCCTGCACCAGATTTAAATGACATGTAAGAGTTTGTTTCTCATGTGCTGGTGTTATTTATAACTATTTGTAGCAATACACATTTTGATGCATGTTCTTTATGAAATAAGATTGAATGATGTTCAACAAAGAGCACAAAATGTCAATACGGAGGAAAATCCCAGTGGATGGCGTCCCTTCCACACATTTATTGCCTACTTACGAGAAAAATGTGCGAAGAATGAGGGATTTCAAGGTAATTTATACATTTTTTTTTTCATTCTTAGGTATGTACCAGACAGCCAAATACTTTCCGTCATTAAGCAATCATGGGTTTTATCTGAGTGAAACATAATATATGACATAGTGATTATTTATTTTGCAAATTTTGGAAGGTTCAAGCCAATATTTAACTAGTGAATAACATTTGCCAAATTCTTTTTTCCAGATTCGACTTGGTTAACTAGTTGTCGTTTGTAAGTTCATTCTGCATATAATATGCTTGGCTGGGCTTTGCTGACTTTGTTATTTACCTGTTATTGAAATAGATTTGTTAGTTTGGTGAAGAGGATGGGAAATAATTGAAGACGATAGGCAAAAAAATTTAAAAATAAATTACTATTTTTCCCTGTATGTTTGGTTTGTGTTGCATAAGGTGCCCGGGTATAATGAGTATTAACTATCCAAATAATTGATCTCTTATCAACTCAATCAAATTGCTCAACTTTCAAAAAGCCCTATTTCTTTCCTGTTTCTACTGTTCATAACAACTTAACATTTAATTTTATTTCTTTACCTATTGCTCTTCTAATTTATTTCTTCTCTATTTTCACTCACTCTATTTCTCTCTTCAAAGCCAAACATGGCATGATTTATAACATGCGCTGGTTAGGACCCTGTATAAAAGATATTCTTTACTGAAAAGTGATAGGACCAAGAAACTCAGATATATTCGTTAGGGGATCCTTCAAAGTGCATGGACAGTGCATAATTTTATTTCTTAAGCAAATAAAATAGGTTCTAAGGTAGGTACTTGGGATTCTGTATAATTAAATTTGGTTCTAAGGTTAGGTACTTGAGAACAAATCGAAGTTAAGTTGCTATTATATGTTTAGTGATGACTTAGCCGCTGTTGTAGCATACTGGCAGTGAAATTGATCGTGCACAGTGCAGGTGGTGAGTATGACCTTATTAATGCGTTCAGATACGATTAGATGTTTAGTGATGACTTTGTCACTGTTGTAGCATAGTTGCAGCGAAATTGATCATGTGCAGGTGGTCCGTATGACCTTATTAATGTGCTCAGATATAAATGTATGCTTTTGGTAAATATGACGCTAATTTCAAAACTATGCATTTACAATTGTAAATCCGTAGTTCTTTTACATGTTCATTTCTTTTTGGCTCTAGTTTTCGGGTTTTGTACTTGTGTTTCAGTTTCCATGATTAGACAAATTGCCTGTGTCTAATATGTGCTTCATTCAGTGGTAGTCATAATACTTCTGAGTTGCCTGCCTGCACGAGCACAACATATGAAATGAAGTTTTCCTTTAGCATCCCATCTTGCTACGGTTTTATATTTTTCATAATTTTGATAATATTTTATTGACATCAAATATCTTCTCCCTTTTTTCTGTGTGCTACATGATGTACTTAAGATTACAATGATGACTATATACAGTATGTTTGGTTCGTAAAGGCCTTTTTTAGTGAAATAATCATTTTTTACAATTCTTTGGAATGCTTTTAATTACTAACTCTTTTGGGCACAAATTGGTTAATTTTTCAGATGAAAAAGAAGGGGTTTCTGTTAGGCGTAGGGGCCGGCCACGAAAGAGGCAAAACATACCAGGAAAGAAGCTTTTTGATGACCAAAGTTCAAGCGAAGACGAGGATTCCATCAGTGCATATGAACAAGATGCACAAGACGAAGGGAGAAGACATGAGGAGGAGGATGAAGATGCTCCCTTGATAAATTCAATCAGATCATCCAAACTTAGGTCACTTGGAGTTTCAAGGGAGGAAAGCAAAGCTCAGACAGGGAATTCTAGTAGAGCTACAGATAATTTATCTGCTTCGAGAACATCAGGTATCGTGCATTAGCAAATCAAGATTGTCGTGCTGCTAGCGATGAATAGAATTTAATACAGTATTTTAAAACAAATTTGGACGTCTGACTTCGGAATTGAATTTTGCTTTTCCAGCCTAGATAATGAAAGTGCTTGCTTGATAAGTAATATTTTCTCCTATTTAAATTTAAATTCAATCTTGTTTTCTTGAGCTATTCTGACCAAGGGTGCAATTTTTACAAGCTCTAAATTTCTTTTCCGAAACAAAAGATAACTGGCTGTAGCTGTTATCTTGAAGTGCCTCTTTTAATAAATATATATGGTGAACGCTTGGTTTAACTTGAGTCCCTTTTTCTTTCATTGTGCAGGGGCATCAAGCTAGTCTTCCACTGTTGTAGTTTACGATTGTATGTTGGCAATTGCTTGACACTAACTATTACAGTTGGTAAGATTAGGTGTACCTGCTTGTAATTCAACTTGCTGAATGTATATATAAATGTATCTTGTTCTAATCAAGGTTGCCACTGCTGAAAATAAATTCAGTATAGATCCATGCCTCTTGAAGGCCAATTTGAACTGCAAGAGGTGGCGTGGCATTGTCTCCTCGCTTTAAATTTTCGCCATTGTGGTCAACAATGTTGTTTGATTCAATGCCGATTATTATGTACTTGAATTCTGACGTCAAAAATAGATCATAGAATGGAATGAATGTTATTGTGAATACCAAAATTACTTGGTTCTTTTATTGTGAATTTGAATAGTTTGAATTTTTAAATTATTTGGTTGGTCCTTAAAAAAGTTTTTTTTTTTTTTTCACTTCATTAAATATT
>Ga0214542_1008712_pt1 | contig 16437 bp, 11 predicted proteins | sample CNSS1metaG_FD_160096 | JGI IMG/M metagenome (GOLD analysis project Ga0214542, IMG submission 160096) | Root nodule microbial communities from cowpea collected in UCLA plant growth center, Los Angeles, California, USA - CNSS1 | ecosystem: Host-associated > Plants > Roots > Nodule | place: USA... | reverse complement strand
AAAAGAACGTTTTAAACACGACAATTTGCGTTGAAAATCGTATGCAAACCAAATTTTTCTCAATAAAAGAGCTCGACAATTTTAATTACAACAGAAATCCCAGAAAGCTACTACCTATATTTTACTGTGTACCAAAGGAATTAGTTGCTTTTTTCCGAAGAATCAACGTTTTTTTGTCTGAATTCTTAAACGAGAATGTTAATATATAGGAAATTTATATTTTAATTCTATTTTTGGATTTCTATCTTTCGGTTTGAAGTGAGTTAGTGTAGGTTATTAATTCTTTAAAAATAAAAAATAATATATTAATCAATGACACATATTAAGTTATCTCAAAAAATAAAGAAAATAAGTTAAAAAATGAAAATCATAATATTATTGTCCTAATATATATATAATATGAAAAATTAAGCTATTGACAATGTATAAATAAAAATTTTCCCATTAAGTACCTATTTTTAGTGACATGATTATTGGATGAAATGTATGGATGTGAGGTTAGTTATAAAGTTTATTATTTAAAGTTTTTAAAGTTGCTAGATTAGAAAAAAGTGATTGATTAAATTAAAAAAAAGAAGGCTTGAATCGTGCTCTATATGGGACCTATTCAATTGTTCGATGATAAGTTTTTTCCCTTCATGTTTATCTTATTTTTACCCTGTTGGAAATTGTATTAATAGAATAAAACTATACCACTTTCTTTTTCATCTTCTCTTGTTCTCAACCATTTGTATTGTTACCGATAAGAATCTCAAAGCGAAAAGAAAACGAAGCTATAGGGAAACATTTGCACAAATTTATAATTAGTTAAATAATAAACTGAAAAGAAAATAAAGTTTCGATGAAAAATATATGGCAGCCAATATTTGATATACAGTTTTGGTCAAAATAAATTTAATAATATTCGGTATCAATCTCTTGTTAAATAAGTATAACACGTGAATCAAAAAATTAATCCTCGTAATAATAATAATAATTTTTTTTTTATTAAATGTTTTCATCAAAAATAAGAAGATATGTTTGTTTGTTTTTTTCAACTTTACCTGAAAATGGATTCCCATCTGAAATTGATGGGGACCAGAACGCAACTTATGCAAGAAGCCAAACAACCATTGTCCACTGGAAGAAATAATAACGAATGAGTGATAACATATTAATAGGCAGCATCTCTTTGTACTGTATACATGTTAAAGAAGCGAGAGGTGAAAAAAAAAGGAGAAAAAGGAGATTTTATAAGCTTATTCACTAATAATATGATGTTGATAACCATATTGTTTTAAATTGAACCTGAGATTAATCATCAAGTTAATACAAATGAAGATATTTAGATATAGATTTAAGTTTCATATTGAATATATATATATATATATATATATATATATATATATAAGTTAAAATTTGCTACTTAATTAATGTTAGAGATTTTACATCGATAAGAAATTTCATAATATAAACTTCACTTTACAAACCGATTTTTATAAAATTAAGTTAGGTTTAAAGTTTACTTTTTAATATGATATCAGAACTGTGAGTTAGATTTGTTGTTTGATGGGCATTGCACCACTCACTGTCAAAAGATTTGTTGTTCGTTGGATCTGTCACAACAAATCCTATCAAATTACTATTGGATCATTATTAAAAAAAATCATATTTCCTGCCAATTTTGTTTTGAATTTTTTTTGTAGAAAATATTTACAAATTTTGTTGTGAAAAAAAATTTGCAAGAAATTGTTACCAATTTTCTTGCAAAATATTTTGTATAAAACATTTTTCGCAACAAATTTTGTAGAAAATATTTACAAATTTTATAATTTTGTAGAAAATGATTACCCATGAATAAATTACCTGTCAATTAAAATTTTTAGAAAAAATGGTAGAAAAAAATCTTTCCTTATAAATTCCTTTAATAAATTTACAAGAAAAATTTCGTGAGAATTTTTAATAATATTAAAATATAATTTCACGTTTAAAATACGTATACTAATTAAGTACGAGAAAACATAATATAAATCTTACATCAACTAAAAATAATACAATTTAATAATATATAAGTGAATATTTATCAAGTTAATTTTATAGGATTAAGTTAGTGTTACATTTCACTTCCTCACACCTAAAAGTCTTTATATGATAATTAATTTACTCGTTAAATCTCTAATAAATTTATTTCTCAAACAAATTCAGAACATCTGAGATAACTCGTCATCCACATGCATCAAATTTCAATTTTAGTTAACAGACCCTCGAAAACACGAAAGTTGAACTACCTTATACACGTCAAATAGCTAGAGTGGCACGTAAACTAAAGTTTGTATAAATTAAATCGTTTGTTTTCTAAATCTGATGTACAAGATAACTCTAATTACAGAGATTATTGGCATCCACTCCAATGTTTTCTACATTAATAAAGAAATAGTTTTAATATTCTGCAAAATTTGCCGGTGCACATGTTAAATAGTAAAGAAGTATACGTAACTGAGAGTTTAAATATGAACACTAATATTTTGACATCATTTATTTTATTATCATTTAATATTATCTTTTCTAATTATATTATTTACTATTTTTTTTTTTAAATTATAAAAGTTAATTTTTGATATGACTATTTTAGTTTTGTACAAATTGTCAAATAATTGTGAAATGGTTTCATACAACTTTTTTCTTTAAATATATACGTTAGTGGGTGACGAAGGTGAGTGAGGTCATGAATTATGCAGTGAATGTGACGCGAGCGTGCTGCAACGTTTCTTTGTTTGTGAAAACTGTTTAAACAGTGAAGTGAAAGGAAATGATGAAGCCATGCAAAACTAGAAAATATCAGTGATAGTTGCTGTGTGGTCCATCTCCATATCCATGGCCAATAATGTTGCAGTGAAGTTTGGGAAATGTTATTTGGCAGAGACACGTTAGGTGGATGTTGGTAACCTATAAAAGAACTTGGATCTGCAGATTTCAATTCTGATATTTTATTGATGGCGTGCATGTGATTTGATTTGTACATCACAGCATCTTGCAGATGTTATGCTAACAATAATTTATGAATCATTGACATGTATTGAAAAGTGCATCTCTTATTAGCAAGGTATCTTATTTTATGAACATGGATTTACTTTTGACTTTTGGAAAATATCAAGAATATATTATTATAAACATCACAATTTTTTGTGATCTGTTTGATATATAAATATATTGATAAAAGTTTTGATTCACACTTTTCAATATTGTCTCTAACTTTTCAAAATTATCAGGCTAAGAATACATTATCATATACCATGTATATATTTAAAATACAATAATTAATATATATGATTATTATCGTGTGTATCCAAACTAAAATCATATACATTATAATTATTAATATAAATAATTATAAATTATTATCATGATAAAAATATCTACTACTTTATTTATTATGATTAGATATTTTATTGATGATTATTAATAAAGTATTTTAAAGTATCAGACACGAACATCTATTAGACAAGGATACATGATTAGTGCATTACTCACAAGTAATTAAAATAAACAAGGAGAATTACGGTCTATTTCTAAATACTTATTGATCTAGTTTTTTCTAAATATTTTGTATTATTTACCTCTTTGAGAGATTTGGTGAGAATCTTAACTCTAAACATTTGCCATCTAAGAGGTAGAAGATGGAAATGAATATAAATTAATAGAAGATGATTTTGTAGGGGGGGAAAGAGAAGAAGTGAAAAAAAAATGAACCAAAAGCTTTAGTTTTCTTCCAAAAATATGAAAAAAGTGTGAAAACATTAAGTTGGATAAAATATTAGGACCCATAATTAATTATATTATATTTCTTTTCAGTCTCATAATCTATTATGAAGTTTTTTTTTTAATGTAAAGAAATAAATATAATATTAGTAAAAAAATTTAGAAAAAACAACATTACGATAAAATGTTTCTCTTCATTTGATATTAAACAATTACTTCTATTTAGTTTGTTTATTCTTATGTTTCTTTCCTTTATGTAATTACTTTTGTTCTTGTTGGTATCTCTCCTTCACAATTGCCATGTCTTGGACCAGTCAGTTCAAAAAACCATTATAATGCTAAAGTCAACAATAATAAATGTTATTCACACCTTCTTTATATAAATCTCTGAAACACGAAGGGGAGAAGGGGACATCTAAATTAAGGTTTGGAGGAGAAATAAAAATAATTAAGATTTTTTATGTTAATGAATCTTTGTATTTGACAACTCGATCTCTCTCTTCCCACACTATTAAAATTTTATTATTGTGTTTTCGTTTTGAAAATATTCAATTTAAATAAACAGAATAAATTTTTTTCTACAATCTTAAATCAATAATTAATGCCTGATTGAATTAATTAATTAAAGTTAAAATAAACGAAATAAAGAGTTTGCTATAAAAAGTTTTGCTATAAATGAATTAATTAATTAACACAAAAATAAAAAAATAAAAAAATGTCAATAATTAATGATGAAAAAAATTATACCGTAAAAAGAAATTAAATTTGAGATAAATTTTAATTTATAATTAAAATTATTTCTATCAATAAAATTTAATTAATTAATTAACACAAAAATTAAAAGGTAATAAAATATCAATAAATAAGTATGTGTGAGAAAAATCTTATACTATAAAAGAAAAATAAGTTGAAATAAATATTTTTCTATAATTAAAATTATTTATATCAATAAAATTTAAATTAATTAATTATAATTTAAAGATTAAAAAAGTAATAAAATATAATAATTTATACGGACAAAAAATTTATACTATAAAAGAGAGAAAAATTGAAATGTTTTTTTTCCTTTGATTAAAATTATTATTATTCATAAAATTTAAATGAATGAATGAATTAATTAATAAAAAATTAAAAAATCATAAAATATCAATAATTAATAATGAAAAAAGCTATTATAATAAAAGAAAGGAAATTTCGGATAAATATTTTTCTATAAATAAAATTATTTTTATTAATAAAATTGAAATGAATTAATTAACTAATTAACACAAAAATTAAAAGTTTAATTTATTGACAAAAATTTTCGTCAATAATATATAGATTTTATCAACAAAAATAAAAATAAGTTTTTTTTTTTTAAATTTATCAATAAAACGTGTGAGTAAATTAAATTTATCAACAAATTTAAATTTGTTGGTAAAATTTTGACGATAATTTTCAAATACTTTTATAGTATTTATGTCGGATTATACATATCTTAACATAAATTTATGTGGGACTAACTGTGATTCTACGTAAGTCTGTGTTTTTAAAAAAATTAAATGGATTTAGAGTTGTATAAAAAACTTGTACATTAGAAAATTTGTATCCTATAAGATTAGTTTTTGCATTATTTTACATTGTACCTAACAAAATCAGTCGTAAAGTAACTTTTTAATGTAATTTCATTTTTTATACGTGTATTATTTATTGGTTACCATAAATATTTATTTTTTGTAAGTGAAAGTAAAGTGAGTTTCTTTTAGGTTATTTGACATACAAAATTAAAAGAAAATATATGATATTAATATAAACATTTTTAAATACCATACAAATGATAATAGTTTTGTCTTGAAACGTGGCCATTGTTACCCCCTCAACAATTCGACATGACATTCTTCTACTTCCCACCTCCACACAAATACTTCTTTTTATTTGTACTTCAGCATAAGCTAAACGTGTGAAAATGAAGATGTACTCTCCTTCAGAACTAACTAATCCCCTTTTCACCTATTTCAAATACCAAAAACACTTATTTCATAAAGTTTTAAATGTTTTACGATTTTACCATAAATTAATCGAGTAAAGAGACAAAGATATTTAAAATTAAATATTGAATGTATATTTCCATAAATAAGTAGCATGTAAAGAATATACACGTTCTACATATGTTTAAAATGGAAACAATTTTATTGAAATTAAAGATGTATAAAATTTGAAGACTTAGGCAGAGCGATTTAATAAATAAATTATAAAAAAAAATTAATATATATTTATAAATTGTGATTAAATTTAATTAATAATTCGATCTTATTTTAAAGAGAACAATATTATTTTATTGAAATGGAATTAAATTGAATTAAAATATTAAATATGTAAACTATTTTGAATACAAAACAAAAATAATATCATTTAACACGTATGATACTGTACGAACACGTAACACAATAATATTCAAGCACAATAATAACACAACACAACCTGTAACATGTTTAGACTCATTCTAAAAAAAAAAAAAAAAAAAAAAACTTAATTAGATTATTTTTAAAAACTAAAAAACTTAATTACACCAAATAAAAGTTATAGTTCTAATTAAATTTTGCAAAGAAACTAGATGATCAAGAGTAAAATTAAGCCTAAAAGAATATTAAGTGTACAACACGCTTAGAAGTTTTTTCTCTTTCATCTTTAATTTGTTTATCTAATAATTACAACTTAATTCTGTCATGTGCTGTATTCTTATATTACTTTTTGCCTCTTTTTTATAAAAGAATCACTGATCCTTCCCTTACGTTTTTGTAGTCTTGTCATTTATATAAATTGCCGTGTCGTATATGATATTTTATTTTACAGAATATGTAATGTTAATTGCTATATAGAAGAAGTTATTCAATAACCTTGTTTTTTTTTTTTCAGATTCACATAATACCTGTTTAAGTAGGGTATTTATAGAATAAAAAAAAACAAAATCCTCTATCAAATATTAATGAGTTTATTAAATATTAATAAATGATTCAATAATAATGAGATAAAATTTTTTAAAAAGAAAAATATATATTTTAGGTAATTTTCATATAAATTTTAAATATAACTCAACTCATGTAGACCAAATTGATTATAAAATAAGATCTGTATGTATAAATTTGTTTATATCTATCCACGTGAGACCTCGGACATTATATTTCATACAATTTTTTTTTAAAATGACGTCATAAAGGTGTTTGGCGATGGAGTCATGCATTCGACGTAGGCATGAAGATAGATTGATTAGGCCAATATTATAAATTCAGGTGCCAACCCAATCAGTTGTCATGTCCAAAGCGATAGAACCAAACCAAACATAGCATAGCAATGGCCACCACCACCACCACCACCGTACCCACAAAGCCACTCTTAACCGACCTAGTCTCCACCATCGATCGTGTTCCCTCCAACTTCATCAGACCCCTTGCTGACCGTCCAAACCTTCACCAGCTTCACTCTTCCTCGCCGTCCATTCCGATCATCGACCTCCATGACTTCGACGGTCCCAATCGTTCCACAATCATCAAACACATTGCACATGCTTGCCAACACTATGGCTTCTTTCAAGTATACCAAACTACATCTTTATATATACAATTGTTGTTATTATTTTGTTGATCTTTGATTCATTAATTGTTTTGAAGATTGTGAATCACGGGATTCCGGAGGAGGTGGTGAGGAAGATGGAGAACGTGTCGAAGGAGTTCTTTGGGTTGCCGGAGAGTGAGAGGCTGAAGAATTACTCCGACGACCCTTCCAAGACAACGAGGCTTTCCACCAGTTTCAATGTGAAGACCGAGAAAGTTTCAAACTGGAGAGACTTCTTGAGACTTCACTGCCACCCCCTTGAGGATTACATTCTGGAATGGCCTTCCAATCCTCCATCTTTCAGGTCTAATAACAAACTGCAGCATATTCTCTGTAAAATTAGGCGAAAAGTATGATTTTGAAGGTGATTGTTTTCTTAACCTGAGAAGGGTGTTGTTTCAGGGAAGATGTTGGTGAGTACAGTAGAAAAATGAGGGGCTTATCGTTGAAGTTGCTTGAGGGAATATCAGAGAGTTTGGGGTTGGAGAGAGATTACATAGAGAAAGCACTGGGGAAACATGGGCAGCACATGGCTGTGAATTACTACCCTCCATGTCCTGAACCAGAGTTAACATATGGGTTGCCACCTCATGCTGATCCAAACGCCATCACTATTCTGCTCCAGAATGAGGTCCCTGGCTTGCAAGTCCTCTATGAAGGCAACTGGTTATCCGTCAATCCTGTTCCCAACACCTTCATAGTCAACATTGGAGACCAAATTCAGGTACTAAGAGAAGAGAATCTAAGTGTGAGTTTAAGTTTTATATCGAGTAAAAATGAAAAAATTGAAAATAATATAAGAATAAAGATTTATAAATCCATTCTTTTAAGATTTTGGATTAAAAGTAGTATCAATTCGTTATATGTGGATTAGACTTTGTGTCCAGGGAAAGAGGTTGAATTTACAGACGATCGGGAATCCAAGTGTGAGACTAAGTTTCACATTGACTAAAAATGAAAATGTAGAGTACTGTATAAAAATAAAGATCCATAATCCTATTGTCTTAAAGTTTTGGGTTGAGAGTAATATCAATGACTTATACCTTGTACCAATGTATCATCACAGTTATTAGTATTATGACGAAACATAGACCGAGTCATGTTGTAATTGAATGTCAAAGAATGTGGCAAGAGGGATGAAATTTTGGTATGTTTCTAGAAGTAGACATTTTTGTGTGATTATAACTACTTACGTGATGTTGGTGCGTTTTGGAAAAGGTGATAAGCAACGACAGGTACAAGAGTGTGTTGCATAGAGCATTGGTGAATTGTGAGAAGGAAAGAATGTCCATTCCCACATTCTACTGTCCTTCACCTGATGCAACCATAAAACCAGCACCTCAACTCGTCGACGACGATCATCCTGCGCAATACAAAGACTTCACATACAGAGAATACTATGAAAAGTTCTGGAACAGAGGACTTTCAAAGGAAACCTGCGTCGACATGTTCAAAGCTTGAAAATGAAGACTACCTCAATCTTCCTGACCAAACATGTCTCCTTTTGAATCAGACACCGTTCAGCTTTTAATTTAGATGAAACTTATGAAGATTTTTGAATTTTGGGGCAGACTTTGTACATACAAAAGTAAAAAAAGTCGTCTTATGATGTGCACATTGATTATTAGTGCACATGACATGACAATTTTTAGTTTGTATTTTATTTTTGTTGAGAAAAATAAATAACAGATCACTTATGATTTTGTTTTATAAATATAATATTTTTTTAAAATATTATGTACAAATTGGAAACATTGCGTTGGCGCATGATACAGGTGACAGTGACCTGAGGATTACTACAATGGAATTGACACATACTGGTCATCTGTAATTCATATCTGTTTTAAAAGTATATTTGAGTTTTTTATATTTGAAGAAATTATGAATATTTAAAAAAAATAAAATTTCCTAAAGCCACATTGAGTTCACTAAAGTATCGGATTTATGTTTACATAACATCATAAAAACTTGTTTGTAAATCAAAATTGTTAATGAATTACAGAAGATTTTAAAAGAAATTCGACTAGTGACAAATTATACATTAAAATAATCCAAGTTTAAAACAAGAACTCCGAGAAAATTTACTGATAAAACTATAATAAAAATTATAAAATATTAATAAATTTTACCAACTAATTTTATCAAGAAATATGTTATTAAAAATAATAAAAGTTATAATTTATTGATAATAACTTTATCAAGGGATTCGTTACATCATTAAAATTTAAAAATCCGATAATAAATTTTGTTTTCTATTATAATGGTTAGTCAAGTTTTTAATGGATTAGATGAACATAATATACTAACTCGTCTTAAAAAGAAAAACTAGATTAAATTCTTTTAAAAGGATGGAAAAGAAAAAAAAAAAAAATAGTACAATGAAATAAATGATTATTGAATGCGATAACCGACAAGAGACTCCACACCCATAGTGTATGCAAGTATAAATTATTTATATCAATAATTATTTTATATAACATAAATTTACTTTTTAAAATATTCTATTAGATATTTTCAATGACCTTTACTAATGCAGAGACCATAGTAGTGACTAATGGGACCATGGCCCCAAATTTTTTCATATTTATGTAATTTTAAGTATATTTATTAAATAAAAATTAAATATTTTTAATATATTTTATATATTTGATATATTTTTTTAAATTATACATTTATATTTATATTTTAAAATAAATTCTTTTTTTTGTCCATATTTATTTTTCAATTTTATTTTTAATTTTTTTAAATAAAAATAATTATATTATTAATATTATCTTTTTAAGTAACCATTTTTTTAATTTAACCATATTTTTTTGACTATGTTTTTAAAATTAATCATTATAAATGAAAATTAATAATTATAAAATTATAAAAATTATTTACATTTAATTTTATAATTATAATAATAACAATAATTATAATTTTACTTTTTTTTATTATCATAAAACAAGTAAATACAATGTTTTTACTAGTTTATATAAAAAATTTGAAATTATTCTTACAGTTTCTATTTTCATTCAAAAATATCAAGTTGGTCTTCTAGTGTTTTTTAGTTTGAAATTAATTCCGATTTTGAAAAAAATGATGTAATTTGTTCATTTTTGTTAAATTTCTTGAATCAGATCAAAGTTTTTTCATCAATATTGAAGAATTTGTGAATAAAGATGAATTGTTTTGTTGGTGTAATGATATAATCCTAGTGTCAACTTTGATAAAAAATTATTGTTCCACTCAAAGAAATTTAACAAAAATGACCATGCATCAATCTTTAAAAATCGGAACCAAATTGAAATTAAAAAAAAAAACTAGAAACCAACTTGACTTTTTGAACGAAAAAATGAACAAAAAAAATAATTCAACCAAAATTTTGACACCCTAAAATATTGGTTGAAAATGTGTCAGTGTACTTATGATTTATGTTTGAATTACTTAATATTTTATTTCTAATATTATGGTTGAATACTTTTTATATGATGTTTGAGCGAATAACGTTGAGCAATATTTTTAACTAAGATGCACACTTTACTTTAAGTAAAATATTTTTTTCGCAATCAATATTTAGAGAATTTATTTTAAGAAAAATTCTGCTATAAATACATGTGAATTTTTCTGTGTAAATTTATCAGAAAAAATATTTGCACATGAAATTATCTATGTCTATATTAGTTATATAGTTATAGTTTTTTTGAAAATTGTAACAGAAAATATTAAAAATTATGAATATCTTTACGCTAATTTTCTTATGAATATAAATTTGTAGATTAACATACACTTGTTTTTGTTAATATTTTCTGCATCTGTACATTTTTTTTAACACTTTTTCACAATACATATATGAAATTGTTTTACAGAAAATTGAAAAGAAATTAAATAATGCTTCATTTCTCTTAATTTGAATTTCAAGTTCCATGGTTGTGGTATTGCTATTATTACTTTGACGTGCATTTTGTAGTCTTATGTACAAATTCAGAGAATCATATTTAAGTTCATTGATGTTTTGTGTGTAAGATTCATTGATGATGTGATGGGTAATGTTTGCTACTTCGATCATATATAATTCAATAGAGTATTTAATGTTAAACTTACACCGGTGTGAAAAATGTAAATTTAGTTGTGTGGATATGAGCATATATAGATAAAATGAATTTAAGGTATTTTATTGACATTAACTAACAAAATTGATATTAATATCATAAAATATTCTGAATAATTTTTTTTTTCAATAGTAGAATATTTTACACTTCTATACATATAATTATGTTAGGAAGTATTTACTACTTTTGAAATGTTTTTTCATTAAAAATTTGAAAAAAAAATTGTTACACTTTTTTTCTAATTATCTGATACACCTAATAAATCTCATAACTATTAAATTAAAAAATGAATTTAAATCTAAATTAATGTTACAAAATCGATCATATCATTAATCTTATTTGTTTATTATAAATTAATTTATTATCTAATTGATTTGAGATCTTTAACATAAATATATTTTTTTTATATTTTTTATAAAAAATATAAAAAAAAACTCAAAAAAATATAATTTTTTAATCGTTTTAAGTTTATTTTTAAATCATTTTAATGACATTTTCCATTATTTAAAAGGGAAAATTTAATTTATTACTATCTTATATATTCTATGAGATATCATATTTAAGCACAATATGTGGTTAAATTTAGACAAAAATACTATTACTACACAAATCAATAATCGGTGGTATTTGAATTAAATATGTTTTTAGTCCCTAAGTTTTAATGCAAAATTAGAATTCGTCATTGATTTTGTATACATTTTGGTTCCAAATGTTAAAAATGAATAGATATAGTTATTTTAACCCAATTATGTTAAATTTATTTGACGTGTCAAACGTGTTTCTCAGTTGACACTGAAGCGAGAATGTGTTAAATAGAGTAAACAACTCAAATGTTAGCATAAAATGAGTTTGACACGTAAAAAAATTGAACGTAGTTGATTTAAAATGACTGAAACCATTCATTTTTAAAGTTTGGAAACCAAAATATATCAAACTTTTGGACATAGAAAACAATAACACTTAGTCTAAAGGAAAGTTAGGTTATGATATCGACTACAAAACATGGAATGAGTAAGCACAACTGTGGACGATTTTGAAGCCGATATTAAAATTTATGTAACTTTTACTTTATTTTATTTTGGTATAATTATCAGAAAAAAGTGAAAAATATAAATAGGTTATTCAAATATAAAAAATAGATTATTCAAATGTAAAAAATAGGTGACAATTTGTTATTACAATTCAAACATTATCGATGCAAAAAATAAAATGTCAATTTTAGTGATTATTGTTGCTATTTGAGTTTTCTTTACTAGTTTCTATTTTTATCATTGATAATTTATTTTTCTGCAGTTTACAACCTTGCCATTTATGTTTGCTGTTTGATCACTTCAATTCATCTTAATCTTCCTCATTTTCCTCACAGTGATTCCATCTTTATACACAAAAAGTACAAAAATATGATTGTTGGAAAGAAATTCACGACTTAAAATTTATATGAAAAAGAGAATATAGCAAATTAAATATACTTATGAAGTTGATTCATAATACAAGTGACTCGCATATTAATTTTTCATCTTTGTTGGGGAATCATAAAACCAACTTTCTCCAAGTTATATTGAAAATATAAGTTTACTAGTTCAATTGGCAAAACATCCACGTCAAATTGATTTGATTCATTGTTAACATATTGAAACCAAATCTTAAAAAAAACAAAAATATATTTATATGAAAATAGTAATTAAATAGATGTTAGCCCGTAGATTCATGCTTGAGGATCAATTTGAATAATTGTACTAAATTTATTTGATTTTATGGATGCAATGAACTTAGTGTCGGCAGAAAAAACGGGTTCCGTGATATTCTCAGCTACGTACACAAATTAAAAGTAAGAGAATCTTGAACCACCCAAATCACGATCTCCCACCAAAAGGCATAAAGTGACCTTTCTTATATTTGTGCTCAAATAATTTTTTTTATATTTAAAAATTTAATTTATCAATAAAATTTATGTTTAATTTAACTTTACATTACTAATAAAATAATGTGATATTTGCATTATATTATATATTATACTTTTACTATCTCTAATTGGCGTAAAATCTCTAACCCAATAAAAAGGTATAATAAACGGCGTGTTAATTAATAAATATAAAGAAATTAGTTAGAACAATTACTATAGTCATGGTCAATGTGTAACATGTATTTCTATGCAAGGGTGATATGTGGGATCTAGTGACATTTTTTTATTGGAGGAAGTATCCAAACATATAAAAAGTAATACGTAATTAATAATAATAAATTATTTTCTTTATCTTAAAAATACTAATTTTATCAATAATAAAATAAAAGATTGATAAAATTGTGAATCTTATAAGACTGGAAGATTACAAAATAAAAATTTTAAAGTTGATATAATTTATCATATGGAATCTTCATATGTTTTGTATTTACCTTTTTTAATAAATTTTATATGATATCATATAACATCACAGATTTTGTAACATTTTCTTAGTTTTCAACGTGATTCATATCTTCCTACCTATTTTCATCTCTTGTTATCTAAAGTAAGGTGCAATTAGTTCATGATAAAAATCCTTTAATGAAAATACATTTTCTCAATTTTTATTATTTACTATTCCTAACTTAAATATGGAATTGTGGGAGTTTAGTTAGTAATTGTGGGAGTACAGAAAGCAATATGTTAACTCTTCGTGTGTTGAATATAGAAGCCCAACCAAATCTCTAAGGAAATGTTTAGTATGGGCCCAATTCCCATACCCTTGACACTCACATTTATATACTAATCAAACTTTCATGAAAGATAAACTCAATTTCTATTTTATTCATCTACACTTGAATCAATTCATACCATTTGGTACGTAAATACCATTTATGGGAATTTTTCCTCGTAAAGTTCACACCTCAACAAAAACAACCTTTAAACTCATTCAAAGACGCTTCATGATTTAATAAGAACTGATGAATTTGTATTTTATTTTAAAACATATTTTCTAACTGTATAAATTATATATAATTCCATAGTTTAACCAGCTTTATTTAAAAGAGTTTATATAAATGAATCTAAAACAACAATTCAATTCAATTTTTAAACAACTCATATTTTTATTCTATTAAAGTGCCTTATCAATTTGGTTAAGTTTGAGTTTTTATTTTATTTTATTCAAAGCCATACTCACACTTTGAGACTATGTATCACTCTGGTATTATTGGTTGGTGGTCTGAGGAACAGAAATAAAATTTTTATGCATTGATGCTGATAAACTGAACTTATACATTTGAGTTCTTCTGTCTTTCTCCAATGTGACAAAAGAATCTTTTATCAAATGTGACCAGATACTGTTGTTGTAATAAACAATTTTAGCAATAATTCAGTATTAAATTTGTGATTCCAATGTGTGCTTTACCCATAATTAGTATTCAATGATCTGTCTGTGAATGTAAAATTAATATAAGCAATCCATGCTTCTAAAAGACTGTCCTTTTTGCTGATGATGGGGCAAGACTGTCCTTCTTTTTTTTTTATTATTATTATTATTGTTGTTGTAATATGTTAGAAATACAATAAATATCTACATGTGTTATTTTTTAAATATTTTAGATAACATCTTTTATATATATATATATATATATATATATGTCTTGTTTACTTATTTAATTAGAATCTTTATACACACAAATATCTTATTAAAATTTGATATTATACTATGAGCTCCGTTTTCATTCACAAAATTCTTTTCGTTTTTTTTTTCATTTATTTTTTCCGACATCATTTTTTATTTAGAAAATTCTGCACTACATAATCACTAATTAATCATCTCAAAAATGTAATTAAGTACTGCTATTTTTTTTTTCTAAACTCAAAATCTTAAATACATATCTTTTGAAAATTATTTAGACAATGAACAGCTGTTCCTTAATTATCCAATAGTTTTTTCCATGTTGAGGGGTTAACATATCAAATCAACAATAACTAGTACTATAAGTTTGACTTAAATAAAAAAAAAAAAGAGTAAGGGACAGAGAAAGAAAGATATGTAGTACATATTTAAGTTTCTTTGCTGACAGCACATTTTAACAACTAATATTTATTCATTAATAAAAGAATCAATATTTAACATGACATTTGAATTTTAGGCCCACTTAAAATGAGAGCCCTCAAACTTTTTTATTTTCGGTTTAGCATGTTATAATTATTCTTTCTTTCTTTTTCTGTTTTTTGCTTGTTTTACTTTTGGAGATTTTTTATAAGACACATGGTTGTATATATTACAGCTGTTTGTTTCTGTATCAATATCTTTTAAAACAGAGTTTAGATTTTCTATTATATTTTTGATGCTGTTTTTTTTAAGCATTAAAAATATATTATATTAATATTTTAAATATTTTTTTATATATTTTAAAACGTTAAAATTAATAATAATTAATATGTTATGAAGATATAATATAAGAACAGTATAAAAAAATATAAGAAAATCTTACAGAAAATCTAAATTCTTTAAAATGTTTGAAACCAGGAACAGTATAAAATATTTCAACTGAGAATTTAAATTCTTTAAAATGTTTGAAACCAGTTATCAAGAGCTAAATGGATTAACTAATACTTATGCAATTTGAGCATCCAATTATCGGTTTCAAAGAAATTTTACAATACATTTTAGCTAATTATTCCTGAGGCTAGTTTCAATTTTAAATTTGAAACTTCAAAACACATTTTTTTAAGTAACCATTTGTCTTATTTCCCAAATCGTAATAGTTAATTTAATGTCTCATTAATTAACAATAATATTTGTTTTAATTAAGTTAATAAGGGTAATTAGGTTGACCCGTAAAGTTATTAAGTTAGAATTCCGATATCAATACTGTTATATTTTATATAATTTTTTATATAAAATTATTATTCTCTATTTTATTATTATTGTGGATTAATATTATTTATAAATATCAATTATATTGCACAATTGTTATTAATTTATGGATAATATATATTGGGTTTCTGATGAACGATCCGTGATGGGTTGGATTGTTCAATGAACGGTCTGTGATGGACTTA
>Ga0214542_1008711_pt1 | contig 16437 bp, 5 predicted proteins | sample CNSS1metaG_FD_160096 | JGI IMG/M metagenome (GOLD analysis project Ga0214542, IMG submission 160096) | Root nodule microbial communities from cowpea collected in UCLA plant growth center, Los Angeles, California, USA - CNSS1 | ecosystem: Host-associated > Plants > Roots > Nodule | place: USA... | reverse complement strand
GATCTTATGATTCGAGTTTCTAGCTTTCCACTCCCTCTTGATTCTAGGTAGTAACTAGAGTTTAACAACTTTGGAGTAGTCATACTTTGGTGTTGACCATGATATCACCGAAAAATACAAAGTTTTTTCAATTTTTGGTGTTATTGCACAATGTGTTGGAATGAACTTTTGCTATTGTGGGTGCATATTTAGATATCTCAAAGGAGGGGAGCTGAGTTTATTTTTTCTATTTGCTGTTATTATTTTTCATGCACTATCATTACTCTCATTTGGTGTGTTTGGTTGGAGGTTACTGCCATTATTTTCACAGAGGAACATGTTTTTCTTTGCATACTAGATTTAGGATTGTGTATTTTGCTCTTAAATAGCTTATACATATTTTCTCTTCAAAGAGAATATATGGCTGATGGATATTTAGTGGAAAACTATAGTACTATTAGTAGAATTTTGTTCTCTTATGTTTTTGATAGAGTTCATATATGCAAAGGAAACTTAAATGCATACGAAACAAGACAACAATTGGAGTTGAATCTTATGGTTGCGTTAAAACTTGAAATCATTTCTTGAGAGGCTTGAATCAATGACTCTAATCACAAGATCAATATAGAACAGGAACAAGTGTAGGATCTAGAATTCTATACTAGAACAATGTAGAATTCAAGCTAGCCAAATAAAATCATTAACAAGAACATAACTATTGATAGAAATGGATTAGGATAGAGTTGAACTAAAAATTATAGAGCATACGGACATGAACACAAATTAATGGAGAAAAGGTGGAGGAGGAGAATACTTAAATGGTGGAAGAAACTGGTGTGCTACTTGAATTTGAAGTTCCATCTTCATCTTCATGGTAAGCAACAAGGAAGAGTAATCACTTGGACTACTAAAAAACAAGATAAAACTCATGGTTGAGAACTACTCTCACAACTGCTTCAAACTCTCAATTTTTCATATATTTCAGAAGTTATTTTCGAAAGAAAGGCATTGCTATACTTAACCACTCATGCTAGTCTTGGCTGAGAATATTACAGGAAAAAGAGAGGGAAATTCGAAAATTTAAATTTAAATCTATTGCTTGCACTCCATTTCTGATATCCATTCTACTATATTTGTTTTTTGTTTTGAATATGTGTATGATTTCAGTAAGGTATTTTTTACATTAATGAGCTTATAACATTATGGGATTGTTTATTGACCATAAGTTTTCTATAATTTGTATTATTTAGTTATTGAATCTCTTTTCTTCATCGTCTATAGAATGGACACGTTAAAAAGACATCTTCCTATTTCTGGTCAAGAGGGATTGCATGAACTTCAGAAGATTGCTCAAAGGTTTGAAGAGAAGATTTTTAGTGCTGCAACAAGCCAGGTACGTATTTGATTATAGATTTATCAATTTGGGATTATGTTTACAATTACATTCAATATGAAAGATTGATGGTTTAATGGGATATTCCCTTATTTCAGTCTGATTATCTACGAAAAATATCATTGAAGATGCTTACAATGGAGACTAAATCCCAGGGCAACATGGCCAACGCTCCAAATCAAGGTGGTCCAAGTAATAAACCTCCCAATCCAGGTTAGCTTTTTATGACTTTGGCATAGTGCTATATTCACATTCTAACGTGATTTGACTTGGAGTTGTCTCAAGTTCAACTTAAGTTGTTGGGACTGTCTTGTGTCCTATTGGTGCGAAGTATCGTTAACATTTGATTTTTGTCTGTTGGTGTTACATATGATTCTGGTAGTTGTTTTTGAAACACTGTTCCTTTTAAACTTTTCCATTGATATCAACCTTTTAAATTTATCTATTAAGAACATTGCAATGTCTCTGTCTAAATCCGTTGTTGACTTGCAATTTTGGTTTCCTTTGCCATTCCTGCTTTTTGCCATGCCGATTTTCGTATCTAAAGTGAAATTTATTTTTAAATGTTTGGTTTGAATTTGAACACCAAATACATGTGTCTTCTTTTTATTGGATTAGATTGTATGTAGATTTGAACTAAGTGATTGATTGCCAAAAGGTAAAGGATGCGATTGTTGTATCCTACATCAGGAATCTTTTGTTAATCTTGAGTTTAAGCCTTCGACCAAAAAGGGCGCATTGAAATTACAAACCTAGGTGTTGGTTGGGTAACCGTTTGACCAAAATTGATAGGGCAAGGAAGGTGAGCCTAGACACTCACAGTAAGCACAAGGTTTAGAGAGTGCATGAAAGGAGAAAAAAAGATGTGAAGAGTAGTGTTGTGGTGGCAAAAGATGTAACCAAATCAATTAAGGAATGAGAGGGATAGGGAGAATATAAGGGAGTAAAATAAGAGGTAGTGGGGAGAGAAAAAATCTGGTTAGGAGTGAGAATGTTGTTTCCTTGAAAGAGCTTGCTCTGTGTCAATAGGATTGTTAACCCTAATGTATTTCTGATCCATTTTTGAATAATAATATTTGCTTTATTTCATCCATTTTTATTGTTGGATCCCTAACAAAAATCAATCTAATTGTGAATGGACAATACAAATTACACAAAAAGGAAAAATGTGATGAAATGCTTAATTTTTGAAAGTTCAAAAAGCTTGAACCACATTGTTAACTTTTTATTCCCTCTGAAGGCCAACTTGTATCCATTATTAAGGTAGTTTGGCTTGTTCATACAGTTGCTTTCTTTTATTTGGACCTTTCTTGCTTGCTTAATAGCTTTTTGGTAACTTCAACTTCTTGTTAGGTTGCAAAATTCCAATTGTGTGTTGTTAACATTTTGGATCTTGATGTTATATCTTAAGCTTTTTGTGGGTTTGTCTGTCTTAGCCAATCACTGTTTATTTAATAGGGCTTGTAATTCCATCTCAACTTCACAATCCTGGGCAGCAACATTCTATTCCTATGCCCAATCAATCCCAGGCACGCCAACAACTTATGCAAAATAATATTGTCGCACTGATTTTTACTTTTGTTCATAATTCCATACCATAGATTGTTCCATAGATCGCCCCATTCAACCAGCCAAGACACTGAAAACACAACAAACCAATGAATCATAGTAAAATTGAAATTGAAATGATTGAACCAAATTGAATTATAGTCATCTAGTTAAAACTAAATTTTCTCTTAATTGTTTTTGAATTATTATATGAATTGTTTGAACTATTACCAATGGACATAAGATTATGAAATTGAAGTAGTTTTACTTCAAGAAATAAAGAGTTTTTCTTTTATGTACCTTGTTACCAACCACAAAAGGCCGGATCTCATTGGCTTTGTTTTAGATAAATATTCTCCTCCATATTTTTTTTCTGACTCCTATTTTTCTTACATTTATGTAGATTTGATTCTAGGATGTTTAACTACTTGTGTTCTCTGTAAAATAAATCAAATCATGCATTTGTATTCAATGTAAAAGATAGAATTTTGGCACAATGCACACTTTAAACATAAAACGGAATAGATAAATTCTGATGTGATTTTATATGAAAAAAGAACTAATCTTAAGTAGTTATTGATGGCACAAAAGTTCACGATAAGTAAAGCAACACAGGTTCTTATTCAGTAGTATGTAAGCTAAACACCAAGGGAGACCTTACAGCTATAGTTATCGCTAGATTAGATAAAAAACACTTTGTTGTCTAATAAGAACCTGTGATCAGATAAAACAACTATAGTTATTAGCTAAAGACCACAAAGTGTTTTATCTGATCTAGCGATAACTATAGCTGTAAGGTCTCCTTTGGTGTTTAGCTTAGATACTACTGAATAAGAACCTGTGTTGCTTTACTTATCGTGAACTTTTATGCCATAAATAACTACTTAAGATTAGTTCTTTTTTCATATAAAATCACATCAGAATTTATCTATTCCGTTTTATGTTTAAAGTGTGCATTGTGCCAAAGTTCTATCTTTTACATTGAATACAAATGCATGATTTGATTTATTTTACCGAGAACACAAGTAGTTAGACATCCTAGAATCAAATCTGCATAAATGTAAGAAAAATAGGAGCTAGAAAAAAAATATGGAGGAGAATATTTATCTAAAACAAAGCCAATGAGATCCGGCCTTTTGTGGTTGGTAACAAGGTACATAAAAGAAAAACTCTTTATTTCTTGAAGTAAAACTACTTCAATTTCATAATCTTATGTCCATTGGTAATAGTTCAAACAATTCATATAGTAATTCAAAAACAATTCAAAGAAAATTTAGTTTTAACTAGATGACTATAATTCAATTTTGTTCAATCATTTTAGTTTCAATTTTACTATGATTCATTGGTTTGTTGTGTACCAATCTTACCCGAGAAACATCTACTACTAATAGAGCACCCCACACCAACCTAATACTTTAGGTACCAATCTTTTCATAACCTTACATTTCTACTCAACACATTCCTAACCTAACAACTACTATGCCTGCAAAGAATCTCAATTAAAAGTAACCAGTATCATGTTAGTCAATGTGTAAAACAAAATCCTTGAGTGTAAGCTCATTGACACTAGCATTTCACATAATCAAGCTTTAACACAAATTGCTTTAGTCAATTTTTGAAAATTAGTTGCCACACTCCAGCATATTTTTCTTCAAAAATTAAACCAAAAACACAAATGACCTAAAATCAAATAAAATCAAAGCAAAAGTGAAAACATAAACCAAATGAAATCAAAACAAAAACGAAAAAAAAAGATCCCATTGATTTCGTGACTTTGTTCTCCTTTCCCACCCTTTTCATTTTTATATTATCTCTGTTTTTATCTTTTTCAGGCTCTTGTATCTGGATGTTCTGCAGGAGGTTTAGATACTATTATACATTGTGATGAATTTCGTGAATTGTTTGTTAGAACCACAAGAGTAAAATAGTAGATTCTGCAGAACTATGAGGAGAAAAATGTTGTAAACAAACTCTGCAGTGAGGCATTGGTGCTTTCTCTTTTACGATATCCTCCCTTTATTGACACAAACTGCAATCTTTTATTTGCAGTTCATTGGAGGATGTGCAAGAGATGTGGCAACATGAGGCGATTGGCTTGCTCCACCTGCAAAGGAACCAAGTCTATTAGAGAAGGGGGATTACTTGGTATGAAGCTTGTTAAGGATTTATTTGAAACACTTGATCACACTGAATCACAGGTGAAGTAGATAGCATGTGTAAATGTGAAGACAAAGGTTATTTTTCATATCCTGATTGTTCTGATCTATAATCACTGTGGTTTATCTTCTCTGCCTCCAATTATAACAATGCGACTTATGCTTATAACTCTTCATACGTGCATTTGTTTGGTGTGTAGACGACAATAACAAATAGTGAAATGATAATGTGGGAGCAATAATTCTTTATTAATAAAACTTGAATAACAGGGTTAGAAAATTTCGACAAAGTATTTTTAATAGTATGAATTTTGAGCTCTTCTCCATTTGTCAATTTAGAGCTCTGATTTTGTGGAAAAAGCTGTGGACCTAGCAGCCAGAGAATTAATAGCATTCAAATTCATTGATTTTAGTTTTATTATATTAATTATATTAATACTATAACACTTTTTCTTTTATATAATTTCTTTGTCTTGTGAAACTGGTCCATAATAGAACAAAATCTGTTAATAGTTAATTGAATGTTTTTCATATTGATGTTTGAATCTAAATGATGAGAAACATTCATAAACTATTGGACTTCTTTGAGTTATTCAGACCACTCTAACTGCATTCCTATTCAATGACAATTATTTGTTGCGGCTGAATTATTTCTTCCTATACTTTTCTGAGAATTTTTTTTTTACTCGTGTTTGCAGCCATTGGCAAGTGCATTGGACTTGCTAAACATAGAGATGATCGTTGGGAATTGGCAATTGCTCCAGGTGTCTCACCATCATCAAGATATCAGCATGCAGCGGTTTGATTCAATCTATATTATTTTATTCTCATTTTTCTTCAGTGGCTGCATCACAGAGTTGTGCGTAATATATTTTCATTAATAGTGAAAAGTATTCTGCATACAAGTTTACTTCAAATATATAGGCACATTTTTTGTTGTGTTCAATTTTCTCCAGGTGGTTGTTGCTGCAGAGACTAGTGATGCATTAGGTGAATTTGGTCAATTCACAATTATATAATGTCGTTTTCTATATTTTATTTCATTTTATTTTTGTATTTAAATTACTCCAGATTACTAGATTGTTTGTTTTAATGGAAATAAACAAGGAAATTGTTGTGTCAATGTGAGTTTACTGTGACAAATGGAACATAAAAGGAAGGGAAATAATATAAAACTATTTTTAATACTGAAAGATTTCTTGCAATGATTGATTGATTAATTTTAAAGGGGGCTGCACTAGAATCAAATCAATTGCACAACTAGTGTGATTCGAATCTAGGAAAATTTTCTTGGCTAGTACATGAGCACTAATTGTAGTTCGCCTAGAGCTTGGAATTGTATTTTCATGGACACAAGTTTATAAATACAGGAGTTAGATTATTTATAGAACAATATTTAATCTCATTTTCAGCACAAGTAAATGTGGCTCCTCAACACTGCTAAAATGGTACTTATAACCATTGTTTTTATTGATTATCTTATTGCTTGTTATGGTTGACACGGTGTTTTGAACTATGTGGTTGGATTTCTTTGTTACAATCTTGTTGCAGAATTTTGATGAGGTCTAGGCTACTTACGGTCTTTTTGTTGTTGTAGAATTTTGATGATGTCTTGATTCCTGAAGACCATGTAAGTAGGAGCTATAATGACACTTACTATGTAGACCCTCAGACTGTTTTAAGATGCCACACAAGTGCTCATCAGGCAGAATTAATTGAGAAGTGGTCACACTCATTTCCTTGTTACAGGAGATGTTTATCGTAGGGATTCAATTATTTGCAGCAACAGACTTAAAGAAATGCCTTGAGGGTCTAGCAAGTCATTTATTTGGTATTTTGAAATGGCCGGTAGACATACTTCATTATTAGTTGCTGCATTTTAATATTAATGAGGCTTTGTAAGATGAATTAGTTGAAGCGAAGAAACTAATCAATTTAAATCTTGTAGATACTTCATCTTTACTGCACATGTCAATGCATGCATTTTGTATTGTTCAAAAACACTCTTCAAAATATTATTTAGTGTGGATATTTGCTTTATGACTTTTGACTAGTGGTGATGGAAGTTCTGGAAATATCCACTTCGAGGGTAAGGTTGTATACGTTTGACCTCTCTAGACCTGACACTGATAGGAGTTCTGAGCTTCCCTTTATGTTTTAACCTGTTCCAAAATTTATTAAAAATTGTAGGATAATATAAAAAAAAATACATGTGCATAATTTATAGTCTTCCCTAGTGCAGTTTTTGGATACAAAGGACAGGGGAAGAGGGATTCTAAAGGAAAGCATGAGTGTGTTAATGAAGAAATTTACCAGTATATACTTAGAAGAGTCAAATCAAGCTATTAGTTTAAGAGTAATTTGTTCTAATTAGTCAAAGGAAGAAACCATGTGTTGTGACCACACAAATTCATGATGTAGTCATCTTGAGATTCACAATGTTATTTGTTTAGTTCTTTTTGTAATATCGTCTCTAATGTATTGCTTGCTTTTTTATTTTTTTATACAGTTTTCCAAGGGTCAATTGGGAGTCAAATTTAAGCCATTTTCAAAGGTAACGGCTACATGTCTAAATGGCTGCCTATACTTGGTTCATTTGTAATAACTTTTTTCTGAGTATGTTCACGTCTAGGAATATCTCTTATTCTTAGTCCTTAATGTGTCCTGCAATTGAAACTAGAAAGCTAGATGAGAAATATTCATGTGATTGAAAGTTAAGATGGTCTACAGTTAGCTGTAGACTTACATTTTTCACGGCTCTACTGCTTTACTATCTTAATTCGATGATAGGCTACATAGCGGCAGCGGCTATACTGCTGGATCAGATGGAGATTCCTTAGTAGGCCTTAAGCAAGACTGGTGCATTATGAGGAGTTTATGAGAGAAAAAAGAGAAAGAAGAAGGAAGATAATTAAGGAGCTGTTGATGTGTGATACAGACCCAAATACAATTAAGTGAACTTGACAGCTTCAAATAAATGTAGGACCTAGTTGAGGGCATTCTGTTCATCATTTTACGAAATATACACACTTGTTAAGATAGGGAAAACAACTAAAATAATCACAACTTCACCTTTATTAAAAGCTAAGTAGTAAAATGTGTCCGGTTAAGATCTAAAAATTCAGGTGTTCATTGAAAACTAAATGCTCTGGTTGAAAATAGTAAAATGCCGAGTAATCATGGGAATTTGTGTATTCTTTCATTGTTCTGGTTGTGATATTGGTGTTTAAGTCTTTTTTATCTGAATATCAACGTTGATAACCCCTTTATAGATTGCTGATTTGTTAATCCATTGTTCTTCTTTGACCTAAGTAGTTTAACTAGGATTGATAACCTTGGAGAGATTGTCTTTTTAGATTTGAGTGTATACTACTACATGACTTTTATGCTTGTTTGGTTTTAGCAAATAGGAAACTGGTGTTATTTTTGTCCTTTTTCAGTATTTTAGCATCTTCTATAGACTATTATTATTATTAGGGGCACAACAGAAAACTAATAGAACTTGATTTTATGGCAAGTGGTTAGAATGTGGCTCTTGAAATTGCCAGGTGTTGCAGTTGAACTTAAAGTTAATGATAACAGTGAATTAGTTAAAGTTAATGATAACAGTGAATTAGTTAAAGTTAATCTTACATAGATACCCTTTATCAGTTACAAACCTAAAGCATCCAAGTCTTGTGCTTCATCTGGTATCAAAACAAACTAGTTTCCTTTGTTTAAGATTTTTATAGATCAGGGATTTGAATCAATAGTGAAATTATATCCATTCACTTGTTTTCTTATATTATAAGAATTAGATTTTTTTTTTCATTTATGTTTTTTAAGCTATGTAGAGTATCTCCTCGAAATTTATGGAAACCTTGGATAATTACAACTAGATTTTGTCTAATAATGCAATATAGAGAAAAAAGTTAATTATAGAGTTAGTCTAATAATTAATAAATATGTTTTGGAATTTTTAAAAATTTAAAAAATATTTTAAATAATTTTTGATAGTTTTTAATTGTGAAAATATGATATATTTTGTAATGGTTTTTAACCGTCAAAATATTATATATTTTGTGACGATTTTTAAACGTAAAAATGTTATATTTTGTGACGGCTTTTAACGGTTAAAATATAATATATTTTGTGTCGGTTTTTAACTGTAAAAATATGACAAAATATAATCAAATTAGATTACATTTTGTAGTAGTTTTTAACTGCCAAAATATGATAAAATATAATCAAATTAGACTACATTTTGTAATGGTTTTTAACCACTATAATTTTTTTTTTCTTTTCTGACAACAATACCAACGGTTAAAATATTTTTGTCAAATTGTTTTTGACATGTGTAATTGTGACGGTTATTTTAATGGTAAAAAAATTCATTTGTGATGGTTTTTAATCGTTAAAAATTGTAATTTTAAGCTTCACAAATAGTCATTTTTCTTTTGTAGTACATGGATGTAAAAATCTACTTCGTAAATCAAATATATTACCCTCTATACGACTACCATAATAATTAAAATTCTCATAATTAAAATGAGACAGTATAATTTCTCCTAAAAAGATGAAATTTAGGTATATGTTTTAAGGTTATGACTGAACCCTTGCCATTGAATGGACTGTGTAAATCATAGTATTCATTTATGGGTAAGGTCATTTTAAAGACTGAAGCATAACGACATTCATCTTCAGTCTTCAGGCAAATTCGATAACATTATAGGATAAGATAGGATAGTGAGTGCTCTTGGATATGTGTTTTTTCTTCACTGTAAGTAGCTGCCCCACTAACCTTAGGGTAAAACAATTTTTTCTCTAAAGAATGGGTGTCAACATTGGGAGGTTTATTTTTTCTAAATAAAGGGTGTTAACTTTGGTTAGTGTATTTTCTCGCTCCCTTTCCTAATTTATTTATTTGAAGTTATGCATTTTCTTGCAAATCTTGAATTTATTACTTTAGGTTCTTGCAATTTAGGCTTCTAATTCATTTTCCTGCACTTCTAATTCATTCCATTATGCGTCTAAACATCTTGCAATTTAGAAATTCTATTGGATTTGGCTGTAGGTGCGGTGAGAAGCAATAAAAAGGAAACAAAAGTGGAACAAATAATTATGTTCTTCAGATAAGGTAATTCGTACTTCTGTATGGATAAAATTGTTCTGAGATATTATGTTGGCTAACTGTGTAAGTGTAATTGTATGGTTAGAATTGTGTAAGAGTGTGACAATGAATTAGTTAGTGAATCTTGGAATGAAATCATATCGCTTAAGCAAAAAATTGGTTGTGTTGAGTGTGAATTTAGGGATAACATAACATTAATTGATTTTTTAATATATGTTAATTATTATAAGAGCATGTCTATTCAGCTAATGCAATATCTTTGGTTGTGCTAGAGAAATTAGACTTGGTGAGTTTATTTCCCTTAAAAGTTTGACATGGTAGGAGTAATTAGAAAATAGAGGTTCTCGTAATATTTTTTGCAGATTTAATGATGATTTTTTTTTCATAGTGATGCCTGCAGAAAATTATTATGAAATGAATTTCATTTATGTATTATGTTTGTATTTAGTCTATTAAAAGATGATAGCTATCTTAATTTTTGTTATAACTAGAATTTATGTAGAGTAATTGAGTGCTTGATTTCTAGTGAATGGCTTTTGAAAAATTAGGTATGAGTTTTTCAACTTAGAATTGTGTTTTAGAAAGATATGTTATGTCTTGTAGCCTAATTGTGATGGATTATTATGCTAGTTAGGAATTCAAGTGTGATTGTATGATTAGAATTATGGAGTAGTACGATGATGTAGTTAGCAATTTAGTTAATCTTTGAATGAAACATATCAATTAAGTGAAAATGTGGTTATGTTGAACATGGTTTGATGACCACATAGCTTTGAGTGTTGTTTTAAAAATGGGCTACACCTCAATAAGATGCCAATATGCTGTATTTGCAATTACGTGTGAGTAATTAGACTTGGTTAATATTTTTTTCAAAAGGTTTGACATGTTAGGGTAATTAAGAAATAGAGGTTTTTGTATCAATATAATGTTGATTCTTTTCATAGTCATGCTTACGAAAAAATTGTTGAGATAAATTTGACTTATGTAACGTTTAAAATGTTTTTATTTAGTCTAATAGAGGATGATGGTCCGGATAATTTTCAGTGGGATTAGAATTATGTAGATTAATTTTAGCCAACTTTGTAGGATGTATTGGGAATTAAATATGAATTCTTGAACTTAGGATTGTTTTATTAAGGGTTAAATATTTTTTGATCCCTCAACTTTCACCGAATTTTGGAATTAATTCATTTCGAAACTTTGGACCAATTGAGTCATTTATCCTTCAAAATACATGGATTTAGTCCTTTTAATCAAATTTTATTAGGTTTATTTGATGTTTCATGCGCATCTCAGGATTGTATTTGCGTTTATATTGTTTGAAATGCGTTTGAAATGTTAAATAAACTTAACAAAATTTGATTAAAAGAACTAAATTCACGTATTTCGAAATATGAAAGACTAAATTGGTCCAAAGTTTTGAAATGAACTAATTACAAAATTCACTTAAAGTTAAGGAACTAAAAACATATTTAACCCTTTTATTAATATATCTGCTATATATTGCTTGTAATTGTGATGGGTTTCTATGTTGGTTAGGAATGTTAGTGTTATTGTACGATTAAAATTGTTTTGTAATATGATGATATAATTATTAGTTAATGAATGTTCTAGTGAAAAAAAAACACATGATTTGAGCAAAAAAGTTGGCCATGTTGAACATGAATTTATGGATGAAATAACTTTGAATGTTTTTTTTTTTGTTGTATAGACAATTGTTAGTAGTATGTAAATTCTCTCAAAGCAATATCTATAATTGTGTGTTAGTAATTAGAGTAGATCAATATTTTTCACTAAAGCTTTTACATATTAGGTGTAATTAGAAAACAAAGGTTCTTGTAAACCTTTTTAGTAGATTTGATGGTGCTTTATTTCTTAGTGACGCTTGGGGAAAATTATTATGAACCAAACATGATTCATGTATTGTTTGGAATTTGTTTATATTTAGTGTAATAAAGGATGATAGCCTTGTTAATTGTCGCTGTAGGTTAGAATTTATTTAGAGTAATTGAGTGTTGAAATTCTAGTGAAATATTTTTTGTTGATTTAGCCATGAGTCTTGAACTTAATATTGTATTAATAAAAAAATTATTATGTCTTTTACTTAATTGTGATGTAGTATTATGTAGGCTAAGTGTGTAAGTGTGATTGTATGATTAGAATTGTGTAAGATTGTGATGATACAATTAATGGATTAGTTAGTGAATTTCGAAACAAATTTATATCACTTGAGTGAAAAAGTGTTCGTGTTGAATGTGAATTTAGGGATAACATAGCTTTAACTTATCTTTTAATATATGTTAGTCGTTATTAGAGTATGTCAATTCTGTTAATGTAGTATCTATGATTGTGCTTGAGAAAATAGTCTTGGTGAGTTTATTTCTCTAAAAGTTTGACAAGGTAAGAGTAATTCAAAAATAGAGGTTCTCATAAATATTTTTTGCAGATTTAATGATAGTGTTTTTCTTAGTGATGTTTGTGGAAAATTATTACAAGACAAATTTCACCTATGTACTGTTTGACATATTTTATATTTAGTCTAATAGAGGATGATAATTGTGTTAGTTGTTGTTGGAAGTAGAATTTATTTCATATGAGTGCTTTTATTTTGCATCTTTGAGTTCGTACCTGTTATTAGTTCATTAGCAAGTTCATAGAGTTATGTTTTCATGCTTGAGTTTCATATTCTATCTTTTGATTCTAATAGGTTTCTTTCCATTTTGATTTGCTTCTTGTTCAAGTGCAAAATATGTGTTGAAAATATGTTCTAGTGGTTTTGTTCTGGTGCTGGAAAATTATTGAGAAAAGTAGAAAAGAAGTTCATGAACAAAAGAGCAAAAGAAAAAAGTAATCAAAACAAGTGCACTAAAACCACTACTACTTTCTTTTGGATGTTTATTTTGCTTGCATTTGAAATTTGAAACTACTTTGAGGCTGTAAACTGGACTTTCTAGAACTATTGGTCTTAGTTTTGAGCTAAAAGAGTGACTATATGCACCATTAACGATTAGTCAAAGAGATAAATAAGCATCTTCTCTATTCTAATTGTTTTTTGTGTTGTTCATTCATTTTAGTACATTTATTTAGGTGATTATCTTTGTTTGCTTAACCTTGGTTCTCTTTGTTTCCTTCTTGTTACTCTTAGTTTTGTCGTATAAACTATCCCTTTGAAGTTAACCTTCTTTATTTTTAAACTTTTTCTTGATTTCTCTTCTTTGACATCCTCTCCACTTTTGCTTATTTTATGTGTAGACTTTCTTTTGAGGTGAAATAACTTTTGAGGTAGTATCTTCGGAGTGAAAACCTAAAGGAGACTTGAAGCCTTAGTGAAGGAGACAAGAAAAGGATGAGAGAAACACTTGGAAGGGAAAAGATGCGCAATTTTTATTTATTTGAGTTGTAATTTTTACTTGTTTTGCTTCTTGTAATCTTGGCCTAATTAGGTGTCTTGGGGGAGCCTTTGGTGTTCAATCCCATCTCCTAATTAGAACCTTAATTTTTTATAGTGAAGCGCATCTTAGTTGGTAAGTGCTTTGAAGGTTCTAAGTGCCTTCTAGCCTTTCCATTAGGCCGCATAGTTTAGCTTATTTGTTTTCCTTTTTGCTTTTTGCTTAAAGTTTAGGGCTTTCAAACGTAATTTTCTTTTGACAAGTTTGGTGCAAGATGATAAAGGGGAGTTTTTAATCTTTGAATTTTTCTCAATTTAAAATTGATTCCACTTTCTCAATTTCAATTTTTACTAATCAATTTTTTTCAAATTCACTTCCTCCAATTGTTTTAAACTCTTGACTAGACTTTTCAAAATCACACTTCGAGTTGCTGTTACCTTCTAGGTTACAATTAGCTCAAAGTAGAAAAGGCACTTTTGTGAAGCGGCTTAAATAAAATAAGGTCTTCATCGGTTCTTTCATTTAGATATATTTTGTTTGCATTACATAAATCTTTTGAATGTTTGTTTGATGACTAGTGTAGATAGATCTTTGATACTTGGGGAATGATATTCAGGTTGATCAATGATAAGAAAAGGGTCTTGTAATCGAGAAACATGAATATTTGAGGACAAATCTTTTTCTATTCTTATAGAATTAGGGTTTTGTTTTTCCTTTTTGTGAGACACTTGTAGGGCTTCCAAGGCTACAAATAGGGTGTCTTCCATGTAAATCACTATTGAATTTGAGTATTGTTATGTGGTGAATTATATGTCATTACTCATTTTAGGTTACTAAGGACATAACACCTCTCTTAGGTTTCCTTAAGTTACCATTACTTAAGAGTTTGTCCAACCTCTCTCCAGGGCACCCCAACATCATCATAGTATCTACTTACTTTAGTCATACAGTTTGGCATCACATCAAAACAACCATATGACAAACATATTTTCAATATCATCAAACTTATTCCAACTAACAACCATTTAGGTGCCTCAATGTGTATCATTTCACTATAGATTGACATCAACCTTGTATGCGTTCTATGGATTGAAAAAGTGTATCATGTCACTATCAAACGAAACAATGCTAGTTTATGAGCCTCAATGTGAATCAAAAATTACTTTGTACTTTGTATGAATTTGACAGCATAAAATATACTGTTTTATTCAATCTAAAAATCGAAGTTGTAGTTGTGACGCTAATTTTGAAATCCCTATATAACTTGAGTTGGGCATACTCCCTAAATGGAACTGATGAATAGCACTTTGATTTTTTTTAGTACATAGTGCAAGTTCTAAAAGGGTATATTTTAGGTTGTACCATGAGAAATTCTCGAATTGCACTTTGATTTTCTTGGTTCACTGTGCAAAATTTGTTTGGGTATATTTTTAACTGTGCTACCATAAATAGAATTGTCAATGTGAACATTGACTTTCGCAATAGAAAATTTTAATTTGCCCCTTAATATTCGATATGTTGGTGAATTACTTTTGTCTTTTGTTGGGCCAAAGAAGAAGGATTTCAAATTATAAGTTGAGTTCATATTTAACTCCCTAAATAGAACTGATGAATAGCACTTTGATTTTTTTTAGTACATAGTGCAATTTCTAAAAGGGTATATTTTAGGTTGTCCCATGAGAAATTCTCGAATTGTATTTTGATTTTCTCGGTTCACTGTCCAAATTTCGTTTGGGTATATTTTTGACTGTGTCATCATAAATAGAATTGTCAATGTGAACATTGACTTTCGCAATAGAAAATTTTAATTTGCCCCCTTCTTATTCGATATGTTGGTGAATTACTTGTTTGTCTTTTGATGGGCCAAAGAAGAAGGATTTCAAATTATAAGTTGAGTTCATATTTAACTCTCTAAATGGAACTGAAGAATAGCACTTTGATTTTTTTTAGTACATAGTGCAAGTTCTAAAAGGGTATATTTTAGGTTGTCCCATGAGAAATTCTCAAATTGCACTTTGATTTTCTTGGTTCACTGTGCAAATTTCGTTTGGGTATATTTTTAACTGTGCCACCATAAATAGAATTATCAATGTGAACATTGGCTTTCGCAATAGAAAATTTTAATTTGCCCCTTCTTATTCGATATGTTGGTGAATTACTTGTTTGTCTTTTGATGGGCCAAAGAAGAAGGATTTCAAATTATAAGTTGAGTTCATATTTAACTCCCTAAATGGAACTGATGAATAGCACTTTGATTTTTTTTAGTACATAGTGCAAGTTCTAAAAGGGTATATTTTAGGTTGTCCCATGAGAAATTCTCGAACTGCACTTTGATTTTCTTGGTTCACTGTGCAAATTTCGTTTGGGTATATTTTTAACTGTGCCACCATAAATAGAATTGTCAATGTGAACATTGACTTTCGCAATAGAAAATTTTAATTTGTCCCTTCTGATTCGATATGTTGGTGAATTACTTGTTTTTCTTTTGATGGGCCAAAGAAGAAGGATTTCAAATTATAAGTTGAGTTCATATTTAACTCCCTAAATGGAACTGATGAATAGAACTTTGATTTTTTTTAGTACATAGTGCAAGTTCTAAAATAGTATATTTTAGGTTGTCCCATGAGAAATTCTCGAACTGCACTTTGATTTTCTTGGTTCACTATGCAAATGTCGTTTCGGTATATTTTTAACTGTGCCACCATAAATAGAATTGTCAATGTGAACATTGACTTTGTGAACATTGACTTTCGCAATAGAAAATTTTAATTTGCCCATTCTTATTCGATATGTTGGTGAATTACTTGTTTGTCTTTTGATGGGCCAAAGAAGAAGGATTTCAAATTATAAGTTGAGTTCATA
>Ga0214542_1008708_pt1 | contig 16442 bp, 26 predicted proteins | sample CNSS1metaG_FD_160096 | JGI IMG/M metagenome (GOLD analysis project Ga0214542, IMG submission 160096) | Root nodule microbial communities from cowpea collected in UCLA plant growth center, Los Angeles, California, USA - CNSS1 | ecosystem: Host-associated > Plants > Roots > Nodule | place: USA... | reverse complement strand
AACGGCCAGCCGCCCAATCCGGGCGGCTCAAGACGGCCGGCTCAGACGGTCCCGTAGCTCAACTGGATAGAGTAGCGGATTTCTACTCCGCGGGTTGCAGGTTCGAGTCCTGCCGGGATCGCCAGCTTTTCAGCTTGTAAATCAATAGCCTGCTCGCGTTGTGGCTTCGTTCTGCAAGCCAAAGCGTGTTGCGCGGCGTTCCAATCTCCTCCTCGCAATTTCAACGTGTTACGCGCCATTGCAAATCGCTCCACGCAACACCGGCGCAACACGCGGATTCGCTTTCCGTTCACAGTGGCTGGAGGCAAGCTATGACCGCCGTCGATATTGTCGGCTGGGTTCTCTTGGCAGTGGTGCTGGTCGTGACGCTGGGCTTCGCGAAAGAGCCGCCGAGATAAGCGGCGGACCCTTGCGAGCTACTTACGATGTCGCTTTGATTGCGGCGTGCCTCGCTCGACACAACGCCATACGCCGACGCACCCCGATGGCCGACCGATGAAGATCACCTTCGGCGAGATGCGCGCGATGGGCTTGCGCGGGGTTCTGGTCTACTGCCACTGCGGCCACCACATGGCTTTGAGCGCCAATCGCTGGCCAGACAATGTTCGCCTCTCAGAGATAGAGCCGCGCTTCTTGTGCGCCGGCTGCGGCAGCCGCGGAGCCGACGTCAGGCCGGATTTCGAGAGCGGCAGGCCGCCGCAATTCGCTACATCGAGAAGTCGCAACCCCTCGTGAGTGCCTGCAAATGTAAAAAGGGCCGCCAACTGAGGGCGGCCCGCGCTCAATTCTGTCGAATTGACTTAGGCGATCATGCGTGTTTGGAGCGCAAACGCTTCTTCGTTATGCTTGCGGTCCTCTTCAGCTCGCTTCTTGAGCTCGGCAAGCCGCTTCGCATGACGCGATTGGATCGGAGTCGCAGCAAAGCCCTTGGCAGTCGCACGCTTCGCGCCAAGCTTGGCAATTGCTATGATCTGCTCGCGAGTCATGATCGACTCCTACCTGCTCCTAGTAAACGTCATGTTGACACACCTACTGCCCGGCTCAAAGCGCGATTTTAGCCCCTCCGGTAAAGCCAATAGTTCACCCCTTCCAAGTCTTGGAACTTTGTTTCGACTAAAAACCCATTATCTGTCAATATGTTAGTTATCATTTCGTACTTTTCAAGGGCAGCCGCAGGCAAGTTCCGATAATAAGTTTCCATAGTAATTTTCTCGTCAGTGCAGGCTCGAGCCAACCTCGAAACGCTTGCAGAGAGTAAGATCCTAACTTCTTCGCGTGCGTACGAAGGGATACACTCGATCACCGCCTCCCGTGAAAAGTCGAGACCTGTGACTTTCCACTCCTTCTCGATATGACGACGCCGTATCCCAAATCGCAGATCTGAAACGCCGTCGATCGATGGGCCCAAGGTGACTGAGAAAAGGATCACCTCTTCCTGCTCCAGGTCGTACCCAAGTGCGAATTCAACTACACTGGTTCCGAAGTTGTCGACGAAAACGTCGGACAATTCGGAATCCAAATCATAGACATAGGCCATTCGAGCGCTTCCCCAGCCACCCGTAATAGTTGGATTGGATGGCTTGCGCTAGGCTCCAGTTCATCATCAGGTATGGCCCGCCAGCGTGAACCGGCGGGCCTCTGTCTCAGTAGTGATAGAGCGGGAATGTTGGCCTTGTGGCATCAAGCCCGCTGATGATTGCGCCGGCCATTGCGAGGCGAAGGCCCAGCTTGAAGCAGAGCCGGCCGAGCAGGAGACGGATCAACCGCATTCGCCGTCCGTCGCGCACCAGATCGACGGCGCCGCCAATGCTCGCCGCTGATCCATTTGCCGGTCGAGCGACCCTAAGTCTGCCTCCAGATCCCGACCGCCATCTCCGGGCGTGACGGTCACGCCACAAAGGCTCGGCTCGTCGTCAACGTCGGGCTCGCGCCCGTCGTGCTCGTTCTCCAAGTCGGTCAGATTGCCAACGGCCCAGCGCTCCTGATTGTGCCACTCATTAGGGCCGACACTGCCCAGGGACGGCTCGGCATCCTCCGGCGGCTCGCATTCGTCGGCGCCGGGCGGCTGGCCATAAGCCACGCCGCACGTTGGCTCGAGGTCGGGGTCGGCCTCCAAGCTGTCGAGGAAGTCGATCAGATCCTTGATCAGCTCCCGGGCATGGCGCGCCATCCCTCCGTTTATCGGCGTCCCCATGAACGCCTCAAGGCGAAAGGCAACCCTCTCGGAGGCGTTGGCGAGTCGAATGATGGCCTGGTGCCAGGCGGGGTGTACGGCAGCCGCGAGCGCGGCGAACGATTCCTGGGGCTCGCCAGGGGCGTCTAGGACGTGTTGGGCTTTCATGGTGGTTGCTCACTGGTTTGGCCTGCTACAGCCTTGCCCCGAAACGGACGAGGCACCCGGGGGGTAGCAACCCGCCAGTGAGACGGGTCGGACGCTTTTAGGCTTTCGCCTTGGACAGCACGATCCGCCCCCGGGCTTGCCTATCGAATCCGAATAGGCAATAAACGTCGGGTCGGAGCCGCGCCGCCAAGCGCGTCCGTTCATTCAGCCGCCATCGCTCGACGCCAATCGAGTGATTTCCTGACCAAGGAATGCGGCCTATCACTGGTCCGGGTTGCTACACCCACGGACCATGCTGCTCCTGATTTGCTTAAAAATCCATCCCCTTCGCGGGGCGCCTCGGCGAGTCAGTCCCAAAGGCCGTGGCTAACCCTGTCGCCCCGGGTTGTACCGCCGTCGTCGAAGATGACCTCGTCCAGAGAGACAAGGGGGCTATCTCCAAACTTGCGGTACTTCCACGGAAACAGCTTCTTGTGCTCCTTGACGTGCCAGCTCACACGATCCTTGATCTGATCTCTGCGGATAGACCCCTCCAGCAAGGCCGTGAAGATCGATTGCACGATGTCGTCCCGAGCGTCCTCAGGGAGATACGCCGGCACCAGCTCGACGACGTGGTGATAATCGTTCCTCTCGGCGCGGAGGAGATTGATCCGGTACAATTGCGGGTTCTGGCGCCGCTGCATGGCGCGCGAGATGCTGCCCGCCGTGACAGAACACACGAAGCGCTCGAAGTCGGGATTTTGGTCCCGATAGAGTTTGAGTTTGTTCGCAGTTAGAATGCGGTCGGCGATCTTCTTACCGTCAGATTTTCCGGTGGTGATGAACGTCAGCGTCTTCCCTGCATTCAGGGCGGCGGTCACCCTCTGGATCTGCTCAGCGGTTGGCGGCAGCGGGTTTAAATTGTTCAGCAGTGAGCACGCTCTGCACTTGCGCTGGCGGCCATTGCGAAACCAATAAATGTTGTCGCCGGCTAGAAGGTGGCCGCGATTACAATGCGTCTTGTTGCGCCTCGATGCCCCCTTCCGAAGATGAGCAAGCTTCGAGTTTCGCTCCAACAGTGGGGCGGCTTCGCGCGCAAATTCAGGATGTGAAGCGTGATAACGTCGATAGGTGTAGTATTGCGCAAGCTGCGGCCCGTGCTTGCCCGTGCAAACGTCCCGCACAGTTCGGCCAGCTCTAAATGCCTCCATTACGCTGGCGGCTTCTTCGTCGGTCAGGAATTTCATGTCAGGCATGGCATCCTCCGCTAAGCGCAGAATTGCGCTGCGGAAGGGCGCGCCTGAGTCGAGGCACCACAATGGCCGGCAATAAGTTGTTGGAGTAAGCGCCAGCTATTGACTCTCCTCTTGGTTGCAGGTGGAGTCCGATTCGGGGTTGATCAACGATGTCTATTGACGAAGCGATTGAACGTTTTGAGAAGCGCAGCGCGACGCTCGCTCGACAAGCATACCTGTTTCTTGTCGCTGTTGCCCTTCTTCTCGTCGCCGCGGCGGCGGCAGTCCTTCTCGCTTCCAACATTACTGCGGGCGACATTGGCAGCCCGTCGCTCGACGAAAAAGCGGCAATGATCAAGCGTGAGCAAGACCGGACCAAAGGCGAACTGGATCAAATCAAAAAGATTGAGAAGGCATGCGCTGATGCAGCTGCCGGAGCTCTGCGAAGGTGGAGCACAGTAATTCCAACAACGGACGTCGCAACCGGGGTCTTCGTTGACGATCCGCCGGGCCCTTCTATGGTAGACGCTATTGTATCCGCTACTGATAGATTCCCAAATGCGAATTCGTTTAGGATGACCTCCAGCCTTAGTTTCTGCGGAGATGCACAATTCGTCATCTATTTCACGCGAGCCCAACTTGATGAGCTTAAGCCAGCTCTCGCTGGGAAATCCCTCCTGCAATCATCCGATATCGAAAAGTTAAACCGGCGCGGGGCTCTTGTTCAGAGACTGAGAGCGCTAGACGCCATTCACGATCAAACAAATCTGCAAAAATTGGAGATAGAGGTTGGTCTGCTCAAGCAGACAAATGCACCCGCTAAAACTGAAAACGACTTGTATCTTCGGCTAGTGCAGACGAGCGTCACTCGATTCGGCCTGCTCGCAGTAGTCGGTTTCTTCGTGAGTATCCTTGTTTCGCTCTACCGCTACAATGTTCGGCTTGCCGCTTTTTACGCGGCGCGCGCGGACCTGCTGCGGCTCATGGGCCCGACCATGACGGTTTCCGACTTCGGGCTGATGGCCGTTGCGCTGACGCCGACGCTCGAGTTCGGCAAATCGCCTCAGCCTCCAATTGGTCAGCTCACAGAACTGATGAAGGTCCCTAAGGAAGGGGGCAAGTAGCGACAATGGCGCGAGCACAAATCTATTTCGGAAAGGCAGTGACTGCAGATACCGGGGCTGCTTTAGTACACGCTGCGAAGGTCATAGCGATGGAAATGACCCCACAAGGTGCTCCGGCTTGGGATACGATAGAAGTAGCTATCGCGAGTGGAGGCGGTGACATCATAGCGGCGCTAGGGGCGTACAACGAACTTAAGCGACTTCCCGTCAAACTTCACACGCACAATTCCGGAGCAGTTGACTCGGCCGTAATCCTTCCGTTCATGCTTGGGGAAGTGAGAACCGCAAGCCCCATGTCCGGGTTCTTCTTCCATCAGGTCCAATGGGGCTTCCCTGCCCAATCTGGCCTACAGACTACCCTCGTGAATGAGGCGTCCACGTTGATGGAGCATTACACTGATACAGTGGCGACGATTGTGTCGGAGCGCTCGAAACTCGCAAAGAACAAGGTGAAGAGCATGATGCGTGAGGGAACCCTTGTTCTCCCTGAACGGGCTCTTGAGTTTGGCTTAATTCACCGGATTGAAGAACCGCAAATTCCTCAGAGGACGTGGCAAGTTTAGACATTCTAGGCCACTCCCGCGCTCGGATAGGTCAGCCGTCGATGGAAGCCGCCCAGGTCGTCGCCGTGCAGCATCTCCCGGATGCGCTTGGTGAGCCGGCCGGCAACACGGCGCGGATCTTCTCCCGGCTCGAGCTTGTGGGTGTAGGGCTCGCCGTTGCTCCGTCGCCTGATCACCTTCCCCGTGCTGTCCGTCATGGTCAATCGATCGCCCTCCACGACGTAGTAGCCATAGGTGACCTGCCCAGCGTCGCCGACAACTCCAGGCGCCGGATTGCGAATGGTCACGATAACCTGCTCAGGCATAGGCGTGATCCGTGTAGACAAGCTTGCGGTTGAAGTTCGAGGAGCGTGGGAAGGGCGCTCCCTCTGGCTCACTGAAGCACAGCGCCACTGCGTCGCCCTCGTCCGGGGAAGGCATCCCGCGCTTTTTCATGTCTTCCTTAGCTTCGAGCAGCAGGCGGCCGTCCCCCATGTACTTGTACCCGACGCCGGTCAGGTCCGATTGCAGACTGTCGCTGTCTGGCAAAGAGAAGCGTCCATGTAGCGCCTTCTTCAGGTTGCCCCACATCTCAGCGCGTCGGTTCGCAGGCCCCCCAGCGGGCTTGCCCGCCTCGTCCAGCGGCGGCGGCTCGATCGGCTTGCCGCCGAAGTTCACGGCGTTGACGACGTCGCCATACCCCTCCTCCACAAGGCGTTCATAGACGCCAATGCCGAGCCCGCCCACGTCGATATTCACCTTGACCGGCTTGTCATCACGGATGATCGCAGCAACCCGGCCGGCGAGCTCCATCGTGGTCAAGCCGCGGCGTCGCTCGATCTTCGTGATGCAATGCCCCTGACGCCATGCGATGGCGGAGCTATCGGCCCCCTTCCCGGCCGGATCGACACCCACGATCAACGGGCCATAAGGCTCGATCATCTCCTTGCGCGCAGCCAAAACCAGGTCCGCCGTGATGAAGCTGTCGAACTGAGAGGCCATGAAAGCCTCGTCAGGCGTCAGCGGATACTCGCGCTTGAAGAGATCCACCGAGCGCAACTCGGCAATCTTGCGCCGCCGCCAGAAGATTTGTTCAGCATCGAGGCCATGAAGCGAGGCGATGCTCGTCTCCTCGGCATCCATCGAGAAATCTCCAGGCACCTTCGTGCGGTAAGTTGGATCGATCGACCACGGCAGGAAGATCGGCAAAAACTCGCTCTCGCCGGCCTCTGCTGCTCGCCATAGCTGATGGAATTGGTCCCCAAAAGTATTGCCCGTCGACTCGAGAACGACTTCCGTTCCGTCAATGTCGGGGATGGTCTGAAGCAAGGCCGCAAGCTGCTCGTGCAGGTCGGGCCAAAAGGCCACTTCCGAGCCGTGCAGCAGCTGGGCCGTCGCCGATCGGCCGGCGCCCTCGGTCGTTGCCACGCTCACCAGGTAGCCGCTGTCGATCTTGGAAAACAGCAACTCCTCGGCATTCGAAGTGCCCACCGGCTGCCGCATCTCCTCCGGCAGGTTTTCGTGGTAGCGCTTGACGAGCTGAAACAGGTTGGTGCTCGCCCGCTTCTCATGACCCAGGATGATGCAGCGCAAGCCCTCGTTGCTGACGGTCTGGCGATAGAAGCGGGCCGCAATGTATGTACTGATGCCCATCTGCCGGGCCTTCAGCACGATCGCGCGGACCTTCCCCGTTTTTGCCTTCTGCTCCTCCAGCCGGCGATGCAAGGCGATCTGGGCGGGATTGAACGTGAATGGCTCCAATCGTCCAGCCTTAGGCCGGATCTTCAGAAGCTGCTCGGCGAAATACTCCAGATCGGCGTCAAGCCGCTCCTGATGCGTCAGCACATCGCTGATGGCGTCCGTCCAATGCGTCACTGCAACGTCTGCCCCTCGTGGGAAGTGCTGGTCTCGAAATCCGCCAATGCCTCCCCAGCTTCCGCCCGCGTCACGCCCATCTGCTCGGCAAGACGGCCGATAAGATTGCTCCGGCGCTCGATCTCCTCGCGCACCCTGGGATCAGAGAGGCCGTCCAGCAACCCACCCATCACGCGTTCCCCTCATTCAGGATAATGGCCTGCCGGCAATGGCAACCCGGCGCCCGGTTCGTCACCATGGCGCGCAATACCTCTGCCGGAACATTGGGGCAGTCGGCTTTTGCCTCCCGGGCGTATTTGTCCAAAAGCTCGTCAATTTCGGCCTGAAGCGACTTGATCCGCTCAAGCAGCGGCGGCGTGGCTTTGCTCATTCTCAACATCCTTGGTTTCCGTCATCGCGGCGAGCATCTCTTCAACTGCCGCCAGCTTCGCCTCAGCCTCTGCCAACTTCCTGCGGGCTTCGGCTGCATCAGTTTGTGCCCGCCTCACTACCCGATCTCGCTCTTTCTCCCGCTCTGCGTAATAGAGTTGCAAGTCTCGGGGCAGCTGCAGAAAGCGCTGCTTCTCTTCCTTTCCCCAAGATCGCGGGGGATCAACGATGTCGGCCACCCTGGCATTGAGCAGCGCTTCGAACACAGGGCTTGTCACCGACCAGCCCTGCGCAAGGTAACGTGCATGTCGCCCAGCATGCGCCGTGTGTGAAGCTCCCTTGCCATCTTGCGCAGGTTCACGCCCTCCCCCAGATCCCTGTCGATCGCCTCCAGGATCTCGACCCGCTTTGCAGGGCTATAGAGAGCAAACCCGCCGGTGAGTTCATCGTTTGAAAGTTGCCGCCCGTCCCTTAGCTCAGCGAGGCGCTGCGAACGATCCAGATAAGTTTTGTCCATCATCGTCACCCTTTTGCCGCTGTCCGTCGTGCCATGAGCAGCTTGACCGCATCGTTGACTTTCCCGGACGATTTGAACGTGCGCGTCAACGCCTGGATGTCGTCCGCCCCGCGTGACGAACGCGCCGCAGCAGCTCCCGGCCGCTGAACAGGCGGAACGGGCTTGGCTGCGACAGCCGCCTTGGCCTTCATGATCCCCCGGTAGCGCGCAGCATCGGTCAGCATCTGCTGGAACGCCGCAGCGCGAAGAATGGGATGCGCCCTGAACAACTGGCCGAGCTCGTCCTGGTCGATGCCGATACCTTTCAGGTATTCAACCGCTACCGGCGCAATCTCCGAAGGCTTGACGCCTTCCTTCGCCGCCCACTCGTCATACTTGACGGCTTGATCCTTCGCCCAAACCTCAATCCGCTGCTGTTGTTCGGCGGCCTGGTGCTGCTGCAACTGCGCCTGGGCAGCCTCGACCTGCGCACCGCGCTGCAGGACGGCGATGGCACGCTGAACGCGCTGAGGATCGGACTGGTTGATAACGCCAATCGCCTGAGCCCATAGCTCCTGGGGAACGTTCGCAAGCTCCGGCAGCGTGTCGACGAGGCTAGCTTGCGCAATCTGTTGCGCAGCCGCGAGCGCTTGCGAATAATTCTGCTTGGCGGCCTCGGCTTTGCCCAGCTCTTCCTCGATCGCCTGCCGCACCTGGGGGTGCTGTAGTGCCTTCGCGACCTCGGGATCAAGGCCGTCTACCGTTTGTTGGGGCGCCGCATCCGCGTCTTCCGCTGGCGTGGCCTCAGCCAATTTGGCTTTCGCTGCGTTTGCCTCTACTTCCTTCGGATCCAAGCCGTAGGCTTCCGCATCCTGCGGCCGGTCTTTCAGAACATCCGCGCGAGCAGTATCGATGATCTCAGCAACTGCAGAAAAATCAGCGCCCTCAACGTATCGCTGCAAGTCCCCACGATAGGCCGCAAGATCGCGTGCAGCGCGCTCTATCGTTACCGCCTCGGTCTCATCAACCCGTTCACCATCAGCCGCTTTCTGGTAGACGACCTCGACAACAGGAGCGGCACTGCGGGAAGCGCTCAACTCGTCGGCGGCCTCACGCGGGGATTTGAACTCGTCCGCCTCCGGCTTGGGGCGATTAGGCATCGGCTTGAAGCCAGCCTTCGCCAATTCTGCTTCCTGACCGAACAGGCCCTCAGTCGAAGGTGAGAACTGCCCCGTTGCATCGTCCCGCGGCGTTTCGGTTTCGGACATTTAGATGATCCTCAGAAGCTTGTTCAGAATGATTGTAGGCTGAACCGTCCTGATCGGCGTGCTGGTGCCGCCTTGGGCCGTACCAGTGAAGGAGCCGGAAAGATTCAAGTTCACGGAGTTGCCGATCGCAGTATTCGAGATAGTTGCGACTGCATTCTTCGTGCCGCCTCCGGGGGGTTGATACCCATCAGAAAACCATCCGATAAAGCTAGTGCCAGAAATCGAACCGGAAGGCGTGTAGGGCGGCAAATTCCCCGTGACCAGAGTATTGCTTTCGTTGCTCTGGCCCACGCCTCCCAACGTCGTCGCACCCGTACCGAAATAGGTGGATGTCAGGCGACCAGCGGTAGAGCCGCCCATGTCATCCTTGCCGGCAGTCACGCGCCCACGAAGGTCCGGAACATTGAAGGTCGTGCTGCCGTCTCCTGACCCGTAGGTGGTTCCGAACAGCGAGAAGCAGGTTGGGTACGTCGTCCGCGAGATCGCTTGCCCGTAAGCCAGGACAAAGCTCGAGTTGGGTGCAGTCGCCCCGCCGTAGTCGATGAAACCGCCGATCGGCACCGAATATGGATTGCCATAGAAGCTTTGCAGGTAGAATGCCGCATCACTGCTGTTGTAGATCGCAACGTAGGGAGTGCCCTGCACGAGAACGCCGGCCGGCAACTCCACAGAGGGAGCCGAACGCAAAGGCTTTGCGCCCAAGCCATCGACATTCAGCGTCACCGTGGCGCCGTTCGTCACATGCGGCGTGAAGGCGATTAATTGATTGGCAAGATTGCCGAGAGACCCGAAGGTCTGATAGCTCGTCACAGTTAGTGCCGTGCTCGTGCCCCCGGTTGTGATCGCGCCGGACACGTCATCCGCCCACGACCGCAGATCCGCCATGAGGCTACGGCTCGAGTCGTTTAGAGAGCTTGGCGCTTGACCTTCCTGAAAATTCACAGCACCAACGAGCGCGTTGTTGTTCGCGGTGCGGCTCCAACCCCAGAAAGCCATCAGGCGTGCTCCATTGACTTGACGACCACTGGATAGGTCCGCACAACGCGGTCGCCATCCAGGCGCAACGGCAAGGGCTTCAGGCGCCAGTGCTTGGCAGGGTCAAACGGGGCGTTGTCCTCATTCTCGATCGGCAGCCAAGCTGCATCGCCGCCCAGGCGGTCAATGTCGGACTTGCTCGGCTTGAAGCTGGTCGCGAGCAGTTCGCCGTCCTTAACCAGGCAGTACTGCTGCTCCCCGACGGGGAAGCCCTCAGAGGCCAGCGCAGCGTCTGCAATCGACCGCAGGTAGGCAGAGACAGTCAGGCCCTTGCGCTCGGCAGCGACCTTTAGAAGGTCTTCACGGGCATAGCGAAACTGCATTGCCGTCACTTCATCTCAACAGTGTCATGGGTGCGGAAGTCGGCGCCGGCATCGTAGATCGGGGCGCCTTCAGTGGTGCGGGCCGTGGCCTTCGGCGCGACGCGGGGCCGCTCCAGCGGCTGGCCGGTGCGGGTCATGTGGCCGTTGTCGAGCAGCCAGGCGAACACCCTCAGGGCCTCCACCATGCTCAGCCGGCCAAGCGGCGTTGCGTTGACACACTGGCGCGCCAGTTCTTCCAAATGTTCGTCGGTGGTCGTGGTCATCAGTCGTCCTTTCATCTGCTACAGATGTAGGACGGTCGCGCCACAAGTGCCTTAACAGCGTCTCGCAACATCTACCGCCGATTGCCAATCGCTACGAAAATCGAGGCCTTTTGCAACACCAGCGCAACACGAGCGATTCAAGCTATTGAAATCGTTCGAAGCGGAGCGGATTTCGCATCTGTCAGGCGTTGATTTGCTTCGCAACACGAGCTCTTAGATCTTCCTCGAGCCAGGCGAACACCGTCTCGGTGTCGACTGCATCAGCGGTTGCTCGGATCATTGCCACCAGCCGGCGCATCATCTGCATCTCCACGCTGTCCATCGGACCGGTGCGGTTCTCGATCGAGACCGCGATGTCCTTCGGAATGATGGAGAACAGGACGCGCAAATAGGTGCTCGGATCGGTGGCTCGCACGCGCTCCAGCGTGGTCTTGCCGTTGGCTGTCCAGTCCGACAGCGCATCGGCGCACGCCTGCTCGGAAAACTTACTACGGGCTCCCTGAGGCCGTCCCAAGGGGTTTCCAGACTGGCCCGGCTTCCATTTCGTGCTTACCGTCTGTTTCATCACACCTGGTCCGCCGAATAGAAGATGTCCGAAGCTTGGACAGCTTCTCCGAAGCCCTCGCATTCCTCACAGCAGCACCGCGAGCGTTTCACCGTTTCACCCCTAGGAAAGGGACTGAAACGAAACGGCCCTACGGGGTTTGAAAACCCACCCCGTATTAGGGAAGTCGTTTCAACCGTTTCAGCCTTCGCGGGCCGGGGAAGTCTTTGCATATCCTTGCCTTTTCCGTCTCTCGTTTCAGATCGTTTCAACCGTTTCACTCAAGATGAAACGCTCAAGTTGGGAGTTTGATTTGAGCGCAGCCGTTTCACTTCCGTTTCACCCTTTTCCGTGAGGCAAAGCGTGCCTTGGCGATCGGGCTTCGCGAGCTTGTCGGCCTTCAGCCGATCAGCGCAGCGCTTCACCTTGGCCTTGTTCTCGCCCTTGTCGGACACCCACCCAAGCGCTACGGCCAAGCCGGCATAGGAGGCCCGGGGGTGTTCTGCGATCGCGAGGAGCAGCGCGTCTTCGTCATCCCGCGTGGACGCTTCAGCGCGGCGTTTCTCAGTCTCGGAGAGTGCCTTGGCTACGACGCTGGGGATCTGCCGGCCCTTGCTGTCCCTGAGATGGGTGGAGCTGACGGTCTCGAGCTGGAACGTGAGCGGCGCAAAGTCAGGGCCGCGAAACTTACCCTGCCAATGCAGGGTCACAAGGCTCTCCGTCTTCCAGCACGTCAGGTTACCGTCCACTTCGGCAATGAATGCACCGCCACCGCGGGGCAGCAGACTGTCCGCCTGTGCATTCTTGATCGGATGGCAGAGGATCAGCGCGCACGGCTCGCCTGGGAATTTCAGGAGCTGCCGGAACATGCGTGCGTGGGTGCCGGCCTGCACGTTGCCGTTCTCCTCGTCCCCCTCGAAATAGGCGGCGCTGGTATCGACCACGATCAGGGAAACGCCCCCAAGGTCTGCCACCTCCTGTTTCAGGCGCGCGACCAGCTCCGAGACCTTGAACGTTCCCTCCAGGAAATGCACATCGATGGTCTTGGGATCAAAGCCCATCCGCTCGGAAAGAGCGATCCAACGCATGCGAACGTCATCAGGGTTCTCGCCCGCGAAGTAGAGCACGCGACCTGGATCCACTTCATGCTTGCCGATCGGTAGTCCCAGCGCCTTGTGAGCCGAGATGAGCAGCGCAACCGCCGTCTTGCCGTGGCCGGTCGGCGCCGTCACCGAGTACAGAAAGCGACGCTGCACCAAGCCATCAATCAGGTAATCGGGGGGCGTGAAGCCCTCGAGGAACTGAGCACTGGACTTGATGAGCCGTTGCGGCGCCTCGACCTGGACTTCAGGTGCGTGAAGTAGCAGCTGTGCGAGCTCGTCAGCGGTGCCGCCGGCCTCTATCCAATCCGAAACGTCGCCCTTCTCGGGCAGGCCCGGCAATCGGACAACGCGGATTGACTTGGCAACCGGCCGCAAGGTCTCGATAACCTGCGCCGCGTGCTTCTCGCCCGGTCCGTCGTTGTCGGGCAGAACGTAGACGTTCCTGTCCTTGAACCACTCGGCAAGCTCTGGCGTGAACTTCTCTGCACCGCCTGAGTTGGTCGTGGCGATCCAGCCGAGGGCGGCCAGATTGTCGGCGTCCTTCTCGCCCTCGACCACGACAACGTCCATCACACCATCGCGAGCCGCCGCAATCATCTCAGGCAGGCGATAAGGGATCTTCGCCCCCTTTGGGGCGCCGCTCACCCATGCGCTGCCGCTCCAGTGCGACTGATAGAAGCCGGGGCGCTTGACGCGAAGATAGGGCGTGCCGTCCGCGAGCTTGTAGATGTATTCCGCTGGCGGGCTGCCGGCCTTGGCGATCGGCTTTGCAGTGTTTAACGGTTGAACACTAGCTGGGGATTTTCTCTCAACCTGAGAGGAAATTCCCGCGCTTTTCGTCGCAACTTGCGATGAAATTCGGCTCGCCATGCGAGAGATGCCGCCCGTGCCGCTGCTCCCGGACTTCTGCGGCTCCCAGGGGGCGAGGCCGGCGCGTTCGCGAACATAGTCCTTGCAGACAAGGGGGTCGTCGCCCGCGAAGCTGTGTACGATGAAATCACCGGGCGTGGGTTGGACGGACATTGAGCGATCTCGCGGCCCGTGGCCTGGACCCGGCGCCAACACTTGATTGCCGCTGATCTCGCCACCGAGCCGGGCGGCCAACTGCTGAAGAGAGATGTTCAAAACTCGTCGCTCCGCGCGTGACGCGGTTGTAGGTATTGCCCCTCCTGTACGCGACGGGCGATTTCCATCTCGATCTCGCTAAAGGCGCGCTGCAAATGCAGTGACACCTCGCGGAGATCGCCGAGCTCCATCGATGCCGCGCGGTGGCAGACGTAGTCGCTAATGGAATCGATTTGACAGCCAAGCCAGTTGCTCATCGTGCAGGCCTCCACACGACGCGGCGCCGCTTCCGTTCAACTACGGGGCTGGCGCTGTTGCCGAACACCATGGTGGCGAGCTGACAAGCAAAAGCGCGCTCAGCTGCGGGATCAGATTGAATTTTGGGAAGGCCCGCGATATTGTCCGTGTTGCTTACGCACGGAAATTCGGGGGCGCCTTCAGGCGCCCTTTTCGTTGAGGTCATGCGTTAAGCTACCTCCATGCCGCTTGCACGCTTCTGATAGCCTTCGCGGATCTTGCTCTTCAGGGCGACCCAGCGGCCTCCCTGCTTGAATACGCCCGGCAACTCGCCCTTCTCCGCCAGGTAGAAAGCGCGCCGCTCCGGTATGCCGGTGAAGCGGCTGATCTGCTTGATACCCTCGATGAGGTCGTCTGCGATTGTTTCCATAGTCTCCGATCCAGTTGTTGCATTAAGTACGCATTACGCACTTACTCCCGCAAATTTTTTTACTTGAGCTTCGATAGGTAGGTTTCGAGACGGATTGCCATGCAGATGCTTTCCGGGTGGCGACGCGCCGCGAAACGTATGTCCTTCCCTTCGTCTAGCCGCATGTTGCGCTGTAGCGCGCCGCCCATCAGGAAGGTCTCATAGACCAGGATGGTGTCGCCGCTGCCACCTATTGCTTCTACCAGGCGAGTGCCCTGGTCGCCCGGCCTTCGGCCCAGAATGAGTTGGCTCCGGATCATGGAGCCGATGATTACGAGCTCGCCGATGGACATTTGATGTGCTGCGAACGGTTGCACCAGGCACGCGATGATTGCCTCCTCTCTCGAGAATAGGCGATGCACTCCGGTGCCAGCATTGGCCGTGTCGGCCAGCGGCTTAATGACTCCGCGGTCGGCCCAAAGCTGAAGCGACCGGCGTTTTGCGCCAGTGACTTCGACGAGGTCCGCAAGTGAGTAAGTGTCCATCATCGTTCCAAGTACGTAATGCGTATTTGGTGCTTTACAAGGACTCCGACTTGGTGTCAAATGCTTTCGACCGCTTCCGGTCATTTCGGGGGATAACATGGCCAAGGTTCGAAAGCGCACCCTACCCTCCGGCCTCGTTCGCTGGCAGGCGGGATACATCGACGGCGGCGGCCAGCGCCGGTTCAAGATGTTCGAGAAGAAGTCGGAGGCCGAGGCGTGGCTTGTCGAAGTCCGCCACGATGTCGCCCGCGGCACTCACACGCCCGGCAGCCTATCCCCTACGGTCAAGGATGCTGCCGCTCTCTGGATCAAGCGTTGTGGCGAGAAGCGGCTCGAGCCGATGACGGTCAAGGGATACGAGGAGCACGTTGACCTTCACATCGTGCCGTTCATTGGTGCAAAGAAACTCTCGGAAATCACCGTACCGGCCGTGAATGCCTTCGCGGATCAGCTCCGAGATGCCGGCCGCTCGGCTGAAATGATCAAGCGCGTCGTGCGCTCGCTCGGCAGCATCTTCAAGGAGGCCCGGCGCCGTGGTCTCGCCAACACCTCTCCGACGGCCGGCGTCGACCTGGATCTTCCCGACCGTGAAGACCCCCGGCCGGTCATCCCAAGCAAGGCCGAGCTCCAGGCGATCATCAACGGCGCAACCGGCCGCTGGCGCCCACTGATACTGGTCGCGATCTTCTGTGGCCTGCGGGCAAGCGAGCTGCGCGGGCTTCGTTGGGCCGACGTGGACCTCGAGGGCAAGCAGCTAAAGCTTAGCCAACGGGCAGACGCTTCGCATCGGATCGGCAAGCTGAAGTCCAAGGCGGCTTACCGCTCGATACCTTGCCCGCCGATCGTTCTGAACGCTCTCCGGGAATGGAAGCTGGCTTGTCCTAAGGGCGATTTGGATCTGGCCTTCCCAAACGGCTTCGGCAAGGTCGAAAGCCACTCCAATCTGCTAGAGCGTGGCCTGGAGCCCATCTTAATCGCCGCCGGCATCACAGAGCTTCGTCCTGTGCTGGATGACGCTGGCAAACCAGTGCTGGACGACACTGGCGCCCCGAAGACGGTTGTGGCAGGAAGGTACGGCATGCACTCGTTGCGCCATGCCTGTGCTTCCCTCTGGATCGAAAACGGCCACAACCCGAAGCAGATCCAGCGTCTGATGGGGCATAGCTCGATCAAGGTGACGTTCGATGTTTATGGGCATCTGTTTGCCGACGCCGAGGCGGATCAGCGCGCTGCTCAGAATGTCCAAACTCGACTACTAGGAAGCTGATGAGACTGGGGGGAGCATGGCAAGAAAAGCGAAAGTGAGGAAGCGTGGGCCGGTACAGCAGCGCAAAACCTCAGTTACCATCCTGGGGGTCAAGACGAGACGGGGCGAAAAGATGCTCCACGGCAGATACCGCTTGGTGAACATTCATACGAAGCGTGTGTTCGTGGGTACCCTGGTCGACACTATCAATAAAGGGAAGATGCGGCTGGCTATCTTCAGCGTTCCCAAGGGTTGATGGCAACGCCAATGCAACACCGTGGAGATAAGTCATTGATTAGACTCAGCATCCAAAAGGTTTCTACTCCGCGGGTTGCAGGTTCGAGTCCTGCCGGGATCGCCAGCTCGTTGCCTCGCCGCCGCTGTTCACGAACGCGTGGGTAACCATATGCCGGCCTTTGAACGGCGCCGATCAGCCCTATCTA
>Ga0214542_1008707_pt1 | contig 16443 bp, 12 predicted proteins | sample CNSS1metaG_FD_160096 | JGI IMG/M metagenome (GOLD analysis project Ga0214542, IMG submission 160096) | Root nodule microbial communities from cowpea collected in UCLA plant growth center, Los Angeles, California, USA - CNSS1 | ecosystem: Host-associated > Plants > Roots > Nodule | place: USA... | reverse complement strand
ATTATAATTTATTTTAAGATATTTGGCATCGAAGAAAATCCTCCTAATATTGAATATTTCATAATATTATGTTTTCTTTACCGTAATTTTTTTTCTTTTATAAGAATTAATATTGAAGTAGTTAGAATACGGGTACGGGTATGGGTACGAGATTATACCCGTTACCCGGTGGGGATGGGGATGGGAAAAAAGTTTGATACCCGTTGGGTTTGGGTATGGGGATGGGGATGGGGATGGATTTTTTATGCGGGGATGGGTATGGGATAGCGAAACCCGTCCCCGCCCCGCCCCGTTGCCATCCCTATATGTAGGCACCCCACCAAGTTAACTAAGTTGACCTCATTCTCCACCATGTTGTCTGGGGTATCTACATGCTCCACCATGTTGTTTGGGGTATCTACATGCTCCACCATCCTGTATGGGCTATCTGCATATCTCACCATCCTATGAACCCTACTTGCTTGTCTTGCCGAGCTATCCACACTACACAATTATCTTGTTGAGTTATCAACTATACTCAACCTTCTTGCTGAATTCTCCATGTTATTCGGTCTTCTTGCCGAGTTCACCACTTGCTTATGCTCATCCTCCGAGCTACGCGCCATCATCAACAATGTCACTTCTTCTTTTCCTTTTTCTGTGAGGTTAATCGTCTCTTTTTTTCTAGTCTCAAATTGACAATCTTTTGCAAAATGTCCGACCTTACCACAATTGAAGCACTTGCCTGAGTAACAATCATTTGCATAATGACCATACTTGCCACACTTGAAGCACTCAACATTTGAGTTGCTCGATCGACCTCCTCTCCATGGACCTCGTCCTCTTCCGTGTCAATTTTGTTGAGCAAACTGTTCTTTCTCTTCTTGTTCTCGGCTTTGACTACCAGGATCGCTTCCTATACCTTGGTATTGTCCTTTGCTTTGAGTGTTCTGAGCCTCTCCCTTCATTTGGAGTAGTTGATCAAGTGGCTCCGCCTTCTTCTTCTTCTTCCACTACTCATGTGCCTCAAGTGACCTAGCAAGCTCTTCAATCGTGAGCATTGATAGGTCCTCATACTCTTCAATCGTGCACACCGCGTTTTCAAAATCATCTGTCAAAGACCTCAAAATATTTTCAACAATTCGGCTAGCGGGCAACATCTCTCTGTTTCTACTAAGTTGATTCACCACAGTTTCAACCCGAGTAATGTACTTGGCTACTCCTTCTGTCTCCTTCGTCTTCATGCTCTCCAATTCACCTCTAAGTGTTTAAATTCTCACCTGCTTTACTCTCTCATCTCCCTTATACGCCTTCTCCAATATGTCTCACGCTTCTTTTGAAGATTTGACACTTGCAATATTCTCAAAGTCAGACTCGTCCACAACTTGATACAAGATGTACAAAGCTGCCTTGTCCTTCAGACATGCGTCTTTCAGCACTTCCAACTTGGACGGGGAAACATTGTTTGTAACTTCTGCATCCTATTATTAGTATTAGAAACTCCTCTTAATATTATTATTGGAGATAATTTATTGTCCGAGAGGGTTCAATATGGTTTTTATGATCATTTTATTTTTATTATAATCTAACAAAGGATTTCCCTATTGGTCTGCTGTTTGACAAAACAGTGTTAAGGATGAAATTCGAAAAAGACGTCATTGTCACGAAAAAATCTGGAAACACTAAGCTGATACACTGGATGATGACCTCATGCATTGCATGTAACGTTTATACAGAGAAAACAAAACGGTTATACAATGGATAACAAACCAGAACGTATTATTGAATCAAAGTGGCTTTTATATAGAGCCTTTACAAGACATACCAATAAAGACTGCATCTTCTAATTTATAGCAAAATAGAAAATTAATCACTATATGTCGTAAAATGAAACACATGTTCATCTCCTAATTTGTAGTATTATGCAAAGACCTCTTCATTGCTTTCATAACAATTAGGAGATAGATACACATGGTTTAACCAGAATATCAAGTGGAGTGGTTTTAGTGTTGGTTAATCCAAAGGTTTCAGACATATCAGGAGGTTCAGTTGAGGGGTTTAAGATTTCAAAATAATGCAGAAAACTAGCAAGAGTTAAATGAACAACTTGAAGGCCAAAGGATATTCCAGGGCAAATCCTTCTACCTGCTCCAAATGGTAACAGTTCAAAATCATGACCCTTCATGTCAATATTTTTATCAGTTGTGAGAAACCTTTCTGGTTTAAACTCTAATGAATATGACCAAACATTTTGATCTGTCTGAATTTTCCAAAGATTTGTAATCAAACGGGTTCCCTTTGTGACATTGTAGCCACCTACAGTACAATTCTCTGTGAATTCATGAGGTGCAGAGAGAGGAGCTGGAGGGTATAGTCTTAACGTTTCTTTAACTGTAGCATGAAGGTATGTTAACTTAGAAATGTCATTCTCACTTAGCCATTCCTCTTTACCAACTATGTGAAGCTCTTGTTTAAGTTTTTCTAATACATGAGGATTTCTTAATATCAAACACATTGCCCATGTAAGAGTAGTGCTAATTGTGTCAGTGGCTCCTGCAACTATTGTCTGCAAAAACAAATATGCAATGAAAGAAATGTATAAGTAGCAATTACACAAACCGAAATTCATGCATGAACATATACACATACCAGTACAGTGGATTTGATCATGGTATCTGCATCAACCCCATCACTCGTTTGTCCATCAAGCATTGAAATCATCACGTCCATGAAATCTTGAACTCCATCAACCTTTCCACCCGAAGGCTTGCTTTGTCTATGCTCCTCTAACCACTCAGCTATAATACTATCCAATTCCTTCGCAGTTTCTTTCATGGCCTTCTCATGGCCTCCAAAATCGAACCATCTCAACCAAGGAACAGCATCTCCCACTGTGAACACCCCGAAAAGATGCATGAACTCCTTCACGGCCTTCACACATCTCCGTGCCTTCTCATCATCCACGGTTCCTGCACTGAAATATCGCTTCCCCAAAACCATTTGAAGAACAATGTTGAATATCAGATGAGAAAACCATTGCTTCAGCTCCACCGAGGCATAGCCACACTCGTTCTTGTTGCTACACCAAAAGTTAAAGAGCTCCTTGATGGAGCCTCGAACTTCTGACTCAAAAACATGACGCAGCTGCTTCACCCGGTGAGGGGAGAGGATCTCTAAAGTTGTAATCTTTCTAACTTTTCGCCAATAGGGACCACATGGTGCTACGGCGAACATGGCTTGGTTGTAGCTCATGTGTTCCATGGCAACGAGCTTGGGGCGAGAGGAAACGGCAATGTCGTTTGTTGTGAAGCATTCCTTTGCCGTTTCCCAGTTGTTGATTATCAAAGCCTTTTTGGAACCAAGTTGGATGGTGAAGATGGGTCCATATTTGTCAGCCAAATCACCCAAAGTTCTATGGGGTGTCTTTGAGCCACTCAGCAATGGAAGGTGACCGAGTATTGGCCATGCACCTGCAACTGTGGGAGTTTCTTTTCCTCGAGAAAATTTGAAGAGACGATAGAAAAAGAAACAGAAAAGAATTATCAGAGGAACAAGTGCATTTGCAGAGACATTTAGATCCATCGAAGAGAAGATTGTGTATGCGTAGTATACTTGAGGCTACACAAATTGGATTTTAATAGTGTCTCACTCTCTCTCTCTGCCACCCTTTATAAATTTTGACAACTATCATTTTTTAAATAGTTTTAAAATATTAAAAATATAAAAATATAAAACCACTTAGAAAAACCCACAAATTATTAAAATTTAATAATCAAAAAAGTCATTTTCCTTTACATTACTTCCCGTCTACGATAAACCTTTTTATTATAGAAATTTTGATATCTTTTCTACATATCTTTAGCCAGCATCTTTTAAATTATTTTTTATTTTTTATTTTTTTAAATTTTAAAATCACTTAAAAAAATATTATCTAATGTTATAAAAAGATTGTCAAAATTTAATTTGTCCTATTAAGTATACGTAAAACAAAATGTATTGATGAGTGGTCCCTTCCATATTTTGACTCCGTTCTACTATGGCAACTAGATATCTGAATTGAGTTTTATGTAATACTGTTTTGATATCTTAATATATGTTAAAAAATTAATATACTGATATAAGTATATTTTAAAAAAAAATTAAATATACTAATAAAAATATTTGATGTTTTAAAATATATTAAAAAATATATTTTAAAGATTTAATAAAAAGATATTATCAACAACTCAGCAGATATAAAAAAGTGAGCAGAAAATTCAGAGCCCAAAATATCTACCAGTTTGATTTTAATTGATAATGAAATGGAAACCACTAGACTGGGAACTGAAAACAGTGGCGGGGCTTTTTGAGTGATGTTAATTGACATAAGATAAGTGGGACAGAGAGATTCTACAAATTGCACAAGTGGGAATTTTTACTTAATAAAACGGTGAATTTAAAAGAAAAATGAATAAGTTATATAATGTCGACACGATTTTTTAAAAAATAAATAAATTTAAAACGATTTAGTTAAATTTGACCTTCAAGTGATAACATAGTATAGTTTTTTTATTTTCATAAAATTTAAGAAGTCGTGTTGTCAAATTTAGTGAAATCATTTTAAACATACACAACATCTTTACAAAATTGAGCCAACATGATAGGACTTATCTAACTTCAAAACTTTTAAAAAATTATTCCATTTTTTATAATTTGAAAAACACAATTACCCCACGTTAGGAAAAATCCACCATAAGTGCACCACTAAATTATTGTTCCCGATAAGATTTTATCAAACAATAAAGTAGTGAATGGGGTAAAAGTGTTCCGTCACGTTTTTTATTTTTAAAAAGCACTTTAGAAGGATAAAGAAGTACATAAATTGTGTTTGACCTGAATAGTGGAAGATTTATTAGGTGTACTCAGTGGCACATCTTTAGGTAATATTTTGAAATGTAAAATTTTTTGTTGAACTATTCTTTGATTCGTTTTTTGTTTGAAAATATTATGTTGGTTTTTCAGTATTATTTTAGTTTTAATTTGATCTGGATTTTATAAAAATTAATGTAATTTTATCTTTTTTGTTAATTTTTTGAAGCAGAACAAGAATTTTTCATCAAAATTAGTATTAGGACTATGTCAATTACACCAACGAATCAAACCCCTCTAATTCACAACTTCAATTTTGATGAAAAATTCTTGATTTGATTCAATAAATTTAAAAAAACACACAAAATTACATCATTTTTTAAAAATTGGACCAAATTGAGATTAAAAAAATTGAAGAACTAACTTAATACTTTTGAACGAAAAAGGAATCAAAAGAGAATTTTTATATAAACTAGTCAAAACATTCTATTTATTTTTTATATAGTAAAAAATAATAAAATTAGAATTATTGTTATTATTATAATTATAAAATTAGATATAAATAATTTTTATAATTTTAGTATAATTAATTTTTATTTATAATGATTAAATTTTAAAAAATAAAAAATATTAAATTAAAAAAATAATTATTTTTATTTAAAAAATATTTAAGAGATAAAATTGAAAAATAAATGTAAAAAAAAACTTTTCCTTATATATAAATATAAATTTATAAAACTTTATTAAAATATCAAATATATAAAATATATTAAAAATATTAAATTTAAAAAATTATTTAAAATCAAATATTAAATTATATAAGTGTAAAAAAAATTATTGGGACCATGGTCCCTTGTGCAAACGATGGTCTGCCACTGGGTGTACCAAAACCATAAATATGTATTACATTATTATATTACTATAGAGATTGAAAAGACAAGACTTTTAAAACTTAGTTGAAAAGTATAAAGAGAAATAATTAAAATTAGGAAACCTCATATTAATAGATAGGTATAAATACACTTTTTGTACCCAAACTTTTTCGAAAAGTTCAATTTGGTACTCGAACTTTAGAAATATTCATTTTAGTACCCAAACTTTTTAAACGTGTTTATTTTGGTACCTTCCGTTAAAGACTACATAACGTCGTTTGCCTTCTATTGAGGTGGCACTGTGCATGGCATACGTGGCAGAAAGAGTGGTTTGGCACGTGTTATTTGTGGTAAAAAAAAATCGAACGAGGTAAATAATTTTTGAAGTAAATATTGCGCGAGAAGAGCATCGTTGTGGATTTAGGGCAAAATTAGGGAAGTTTAGGGAAGTGAAATTGAAAATTTTGCAGAAGGGAAAATTAGGGCAGAGGGTCAATTTGGGAGTTAGGGTTCGGTGGTGGATTTACATTCGGTGATCGGAGAAGAAGGGCGACGATTTACTTCCGTTCGTTGGAAGACGGAGCTTTGGCAGTGGAAGACAAAGCGTTGATTTTCGAGTGGAAGGTGAGTTTTCTTTTCTGCTTTTTATATTTGAGTTGATGAATGCGTTCTGATTGTTTTGATTTTCGAAGCTGCACTTTCGTTTTGGGGTTTGTATTATATTGCGTAAATGTGGGGGTTCTGTTGTGGGGATTGTGCTGTAGGGGTCCTTGTGTGTGCGAAGTTGTGATATACTTGATAAATGTTGTGGGGTGAGGGATTGAATTTCATAAATGTTGTGGGGTTCTGTAAAGTGTAAAGTGTAAAGTAAAGTATGCGGTGGGTGAGTCGGTTGTGGTCCCCTCTATGACTTTATACTGTTTTCTTTGGGGTATGGGCTGTAATTTGTGGCGTTTTTTTGGGTATTCTTTTTAAACTGGGTAAATGGTTTTACTTTATAGGTTGTGATGTCTGATGATTGTTTTGAAGTTTGCTCCACCATGGTGGCCATTTTATACAGAATGGTAGCTTAATTTATAGTGATGGGTTAACAAGTACATGGGTATGTGATCCGGATTGGTGGAGTTTCTTTGAGATTATAGGGAAACTTAAAGAGATGGGTTATCATCTTGTGAAGGAATTGTGGTATAAAGTTGGAAAAGGGTCAATGTTAGAGAATAAGTTGAAGTTGTTGAGTGATGATAAGGGAGCATTGCACATGGTAAATATTGCGAGAAGAGATGGGAATGTGCATTTGTTTGTAGTTCACACAGTTTCTGAGGCTGAAGTAGTTGATAACTTTTTGGAATATTACCCTTTAGGTGATGACAACAATGAAACTGGTAATGGAAATGTTGAGGTACAGGGGCAGATGGATTGTGATAGTGTTTGTATAGGTGGCAATAATGAACAACCACATGCAGGGGATAATGTTGTTGATCCTGAATTGCAGGATGATGGTAATAATGAACAGCCATATGCAGGGGATAATGTAGTTGATCCTGAATTGCAGGATGATGGTAATAATGAACAAGTAGATGCATGGGATAATGTAGTTGATCCTGAATTGCAAGATGATGGTAATAATGAACAGGTGGACAAAGGGGATAATGTAGTTGATCCTCAATTACAGGATGATGGTAAAAATCAGACATGTGAAGATGGAAGGGAGGATGATGTTCAGGGTGAGGAGGAGGGACATGATAATCAGAAATGTGATGAGGGAGTTGAAGATGTTGAAGTCCGGAGTTGGACTGATTCAGAAGCTGATATTGCTGATGCAACACGAGATCAGGATTTCGAAGATTTAGTTGATGTCAACATTGCTTATGATAGAAATGGTACAGATGACCATAACTTGTGTGAGGGCAGTGTTGAAGTGGATGTGTATTTGAGTGAGGGAAGTCATGAAACTGGTAAAGTTAAGATTAATGATAGGGGATTATCTGAAAATGAATGGGTGTTAGACCACTTGGACAATGGTGAAGAAAGTGAGGAGTCAGTGGAGAAAGAAGACAACACTAAGTCAAGGTTCATGACCTTTCGGATGCCCATAAACATGGAAGATTACCAGTGGGAAATTGGTACATATTTCATAGATAAGGCCCAATTTGTAGATACAATTAGGACGTATGGTGTGCATTCTGGTTTGAAGTTGAAAATTCAAAGAAATGATAACCGCAGACTTAGAGTTATTTGTTTGGGAGCTAAGGGAAAATGCAAGTGGTTTGCATATTCTGGATATGTCCCTGCTAAAAACATTTGGCAACTAAGGAAAGTAGTTGACAAGCACACATGTAGTAGAGAATTCAATGTGAATGTAATAAATGCAAAGTGGTTAAGTGGGCAGTTAAAAAACACAATGAGAGATAATCCAAGTACTAGGGCTGTGGATATTCGTAAGAAAATCTCAAGAAAGTGGAATGTGAATGTGACTAAGTCAATGTCACGTAGAGCAAGGGCATTGGCCAATGACGAAGTTGAAGGTTCTTTTAATGAACAATTTAAACGAATATATGATTATGCTCATGAAATTCTGAGATCTAATCTGGGATCAACTGCAAAGGTTAAAGTTGATACAATTGAAGGGAAAACATACTTTATGAGATTTTATATGTGTCTTAAAGCCTGCAAAGATAGTTTTTTTTTTGTCGACCTATTATTGGTTTGGATGGGTGTTTTCTCAAAGGGAGATATGGAGGTGAATTGTTGACAGCTATTGGGAGGGATGCAAATGATCAAATGATGCCAATTGCATGGGATGTGGTGGAAGTAGAAAATAAATATACATGGACTTGGTTCTTGGAATTGTTAGTGGACGATCTTGGTGGGCCCAATATATGTTCTTCCATCACTTTCATGTCAGACCAACAGAAAGTATGTTAAAAGTTATTTGTTTTTTGTTTAGCAACCACATGGATAAAACACTTATGCACTGATTTGTTGAATAGGGTTTGTTGCCTGTTGTACAAGACATTTTGCCAAGAGTTGATCAGAGTTTTTGTATGCGTCACTTGTATGCAAACTTTAGGAAAAAATTCCCAGGGAAAAATCTGAAGAATCTGATGTGGAAGGCTGCAGTGAGTACTTATCCACAACAATGGGAAACTACTATGCGAATGATTAAAGAAGTTAACTTGGAGGCATTCAAGCATCTAATAGCCATACCATCTAGGTGAGTGAACTTATACGATATTGCTATGATTTATTATTCAGTACCCAATTTTCCATTACCATGTTCTCATTGTTTTGCATAAACAGGTATTGGTCTAGGTCCAGGTTCAGCCCAAGGCCTATGTCTGACACATTAGTGAATAATATGAGTGAGGCTTTCAATGGTGTGATTGTTGAGGCGAGGAGCAAGCCTATCATAACTATGATGGAACAAATTAGAGTTTATTTGATGGATAGATGGGCCAGCAATAGATCAAAGGTGTCTACAACAGAAGGGCCAATCTGCCCAAGAATTAAATCAAGAATGAAAGAGGAATCTAAAGAAACCAAAAACTGGTTACCAAGGTATTTGCTCCTGTAATTAGTTTTTTAGTATCATGTAATCTTTACATTTTCAATGGTTAATTTAGAATCAATTTTGCTTTTATCATACCAGGTGGTCTGCAGAAAAAAATTTTGAGGTTAGGCACACATTCAATAGGGAGAAATTTGTTGTCAACCTAGATACCAGGGAGTGTAGCTGTAGAAAATGGAGTATCACAAGGTTGCCTTGCTGTCACTCGTTGGGTGCAATGAAATTCTTGAATTTGGATGAAGAAGAGTTCATACCTCTATGCTTCAAGATGTCAACATATGAGGAAACTTATCAACCAATAATATACCCAACCAATGGACAGCACCAGTGGGATGTCACAGAATATCCAGATGTTTTACCTCCACCAAAAAGAATTCTACCAGGGAGGCCAAAAAAGAAAAGACGTCTAGAAGCTTGGGAAATGAAGAAGAAAGATAAACATGTTATATCTGTGAAGAGATCAGGTGTACGAAGAAGAAAGATAAACATGAAGCTGAATCATCCCAACCAGTCCACCAAAATCTCATTCCTCATCCAACACGTGGTAGACCTTTTTCAAGGCAAAATCTGCAGCATAGGCGTGGAGCTGTTTGGAAACCATGACTGTAGGATTAGTTTTAACAATGCAGCTGCACCTTTTGTAATGACTTTACCAATATTTTGAGGCTGCACATTTTGTAATGACTTTACGATTTTGTTATTTTGGATTGGTATTGTGTTACCAATACTGTTGTCTGCTGTAAAAGGTTATGAACAATGTCCTTTTTATATCATATTTCGTGTTATCAATGAATTTCTATCAACTTTGAATTTCTATCATTCTTTTGTCTGTTGTATATGATAGCAAGGCAGCCCTGCACTCCATTATCAATGAATTTCTATCAACTTTGACAGATTGTGTTCAAATTTTAGGTCCTTTCTTGTAATTACAGCCCATGTAACATTTCAAATAGCAGAAAAATAAATGCAATACTTTCACAGGTGATTCACATTTTTCATAACTTCAAACTTTAACTCATTTCATTAAATTTGATCTTACAAAATAACCTTTCAAACACCTGAACTGAAATCCAACAACTTGAACCAGCTAATCTTTCTCTACAATATCATATCATTCTACATCAACATCATGGATACTAAAATCACATTAACTACAACCAACAGGCACACCACTCCAATTAACAAGTTGACCCACTTTCTCCATCCCTTAACTTCTTTCTCTAGAATATAAATCTTCTGCCTTTGCCTCAGAATAGTTGCATCCTTTTTGTCATCACCATCTTCAATGCACCATTTAAAGAAATTGCACCCATATGAAGCTCCACTTCCACCCTGTTATTCAAAAAATAACACAACAAAAAATTACTTTACTATGCAACTACATGGAAACACAAACATAAACTTATCTAAACACAAAAACAGAAGCCTGACCTTGAAATTAGGGCATTCCCAAAACTCTCTCCCACCATTCTTCACAGTTCTAGCCGTTCTCAACACAACTTCCACTCCGCAATTGCATGTGGGTGCTTCACCCAACCCTCTACACCCACCACTATTACAGGACAAGCTTTGATTTCGCATCAACCATGAATTGTGAGAGCAAGAGGAAGATGATTGAGCCCTTGACATTTCTTCAATGTCGAGAAAAATGAGAAGAAGAGAAAACCACCTATTAGGGTTCCAAAAAATAGTGCACTTAAAGTTTACCAATAAAGGGGATTCCAACTCATTTTATCTGAACAATTCTTTCTGCCACGTATGCCATGCACAGTGCCACCTCAACAGAAGGCAAACAGCGTTATGTAGTCTTTAACGGAAGGTACCAAAATAAACACGTTTAAAAAGTTTGGGTACTAAATTGAACATTTCTAAAGTTCGGGTACCAAATTGAACTTTCCGAAAAAGTTTGGGTACCAAAAGTGTATTTATACCTAATAGATAAATTGTGTTGGAATTCAAATTTTAAAAATCTAACCTAAATTAAGATGGACTAATTTAACAACAATTTTAAAATTTAGTTTTGTTTACAAAAATATTAAGATATTTTGAATATTGTATATTATATCCATATCTAAAACTCTGAATCAAATGGAGATCAAATTTAAGATAAAATAATCAAATTGGATATAAAACATAAATATAAGTTGTGTATGACTTTTGAAAGTATTTGTCCTTTGTCCAAATTTGGAACTTTTCTGATATTTGCTGTCAATGCTTTAAGAGAGGTAAGGATTGACGAAGCATTCTGTATTATATGGACATGAATTTGGAAGAAAAAATCGCAACATGAATGAGACAGTCACATTAATCATAACAAACTTTGTTACTGATACTTCTCGCAAAGTGTTTATAATTTTTTAAATATATATTATATTACATTAGTAAATAATAATAATATAATATTTTTAAGTTAATATATAAAATAAAATTATAGTTATTAAAAATAAAGGAAAATATATTAAAAAAATAGAGAATAATTATTAATAAATAAAGAAAAATAAAAAAAATAAACATAAAAAAAATTAAAAATATTTATAAAAATAACAGTCAATGTAATAAATAATTATATTTTAAAAAATAAAATTAATATTTTAAAATAAATTTTTTTATATATTGTTATAGATATTTTTATTACATCAGCGAAATGGAAAAAGGTAGGGCAACCGAGTGTGAAATAAACGTGATAATATGAGAACGACGCAAGAGTAATCACATGACCATGCTTAAATTCAGAAGTATGATACTGTGAAACCAAATAAGTTATTTCTTTGCAAAATAATCTTTCAATTTCAAATGATAGAATCTGGAAATTAAGAAATTAATGATATTCGATGAAACCAAATATTCATCGTCATTCTTCCATGTATGCTAAAAGAAGAAAAATAATCTGTCAAATGAAAGAATATGCAAATTAAGAAATTCATGATCAAACAAAACTTTGATTGCCATTCTTCCAATACGTTAGACGGGGAATAACCACCAATAAAAAAATTATGAAAATTAAGAAATAAAAATACTTTGTAATTTGGTGCATCTATTCTTATAAAATGACTCATATGTCACTTATGTTAAATTAAATTGATGTTAGCATCATTTAAAAGTTAAAGATTTCGTAGGTCAATATCTAGATTTGTTATGTATCAAAATATGGATAATTTTCTATCTTAGAATTCTTTTAATTTTGACATGTGACATCTTCAAAATAAAATATGACTTAGATTTTGATATATGACAAACCAAGATTTTGACATATAACCAATGGAATAAGGACTTTTGGCATCGATTGTTTTCATTATTCTCTCTCGGTTTTAGAATCGAGGCACATTGGGACGATGTCAAAAGGGAATGACTTTTGGTCTCAGGTGTCACTTCCAAATTATGTTAACATTAATTTAACGTAAGGGATTGTATTAGGTTTTGTTGCAGTTAGCCTTTTCAAAAAATAAGGACTCAATAAAGTAAAAAATATATAAAAAATAAAATAAATTAAAGGCTTAAATAAAGAGAGCAAATTACTAATTGAACCAAAAAAAATATGCAAATTAAGATATAATCTAAATATTGAAAATTCACAATTTCATCCGATTAGAAAAACTATGGATATTGGATTAGTTTGGAATTTTACGCTTCAACCACGATATAGCTAGTAGAGCTATCAAATTGGCCAATGGTCTATGGACCAGTTCTACCCCACTTTTCATTAAGCCTTCCTTTAAGGGCGTCTCCAAATGAAGGGGGCAAAAAAAAGTCATAGCCCCCAAAGGCCCCTCATAAGTGGGTTAGGACTAGGATTAAGGTGGGTTTGATCCACTAAATTACTTTAACTAATTCTTAAAAGCAATACTAAGTTTGAGTCAAAGATTGAGTCAAGCCGTCTCGGACCAACCCAAAACAAAAGTCGAGACTAGATGACCGAAATAGGCTGGCCTGGGCCGACAACCACCACAAACAGCTCATGCCAACTTCCAAGATGAGCAGGGCTGAGGGTCGAGACAGACCGACATCCGAGACAAGGACATATTGGGTCGGGCCGATGACCAAAACAGGATGGTTGACAGTTGAAACGGGTCAGGCTGAGAGTCGAGAAGGATTTGGTCGGGTCAAAGACCTAGAAAGTTTAGTAGACGGCCAAGACGGGCCAACCCAGATCGACAACCAAGAGAGACCCGATAGGGTCAACAATAGAGACAGGCTAGCCGACGGCCAAGATGGGTCGCCTTATTCTCACAACCAAGAACAGAAAGTCTAGATCGACGGCTAAAACAAGCCAACCCGATAGTCGATAAGTGTCGGGTCGGGCCAAGGGACGAGATTAGCTTGGCCGAGTCGACGACCAAATGTAGAATATTAAATGACAATTCATAAAAAAATACTAACAATAAATATTAATAAATTTGAGTAACTTACCTAAATGGTTTGAGTTCCATATCTAGCTTCTTGTACACATCAAAGCCTCTATAGTATTATGATGAAGTCGACTACGCTAAGAAATTAATATCTGACCACCAGTACTAAAAGTAGATTCAAGAGCTATAGCTGTTATTGGAATAGCTAAAACATCCATTACAATTGCTTGAAGGTTTGGAAAGTTTAACCCATTTGTTTTCCACCATGATAGGATATCAAATTCTTGTGTAACTGGTAAATTATCTTCTTCCAAGTAATAATCCAATCCAACTCTATTTTCATAATTGTAGTTCTAGATTTTTTCTTTTTTGCCATAAACTCTAAAAATTCATTTACATCATTATCAAAAACCTTTCCCAACTCCAACAATGTAGTTCTATAAGAAGAAGTTTCATTCTTTTTTTATTGATATTCCAAAACTAAATCATGGCACATTTGACGAATCCTACTAAGTTTTAGATCAAAATCAATACCATACAATTTATAAAAATAATATTCTAACATGTCCATCTTGTACCTTGGATCTAAAATTGAAGCAATTGCCAATATATCATGAATAACATTCTAGTAACTTTCAAATTTCTTTAACATTTGTATTGCCATATTTTGAATCACTGTCTCGGGAGATTTAACACAATCATTTATTGCAAGCTTGATCTCACAAATCTTTGGGAAAAAGATGTTGGCAGTTGGGTATGTGGAGCCAGAAATGATTTTTGTGATGTCACTAAACAATTTTAGCCTTCGACAAACATCCTTTGCAATTCCCATTGCATATCAGTTGGCAAAGAAGTGTATTGAGCTTCACGTTGCTTTAACCTAAAAAACACATCCTTATAACATATGGCAATATTAAGCATCTTTTAAGTAGAATTTCATCTAGTTGGGCTATCCTAACTTAACTTTTTAGTGAAAGAAATTCGCAATTGTCTAGTTATTTCCTCAAATTTTTCCATCCTTTTAGGAGTTGTTGTCCAATATGCTACACTTTCTCGAATTTTTTCCACCCATTCTTTCATAATTAAATCTTGAAAAATAAACTAGACATACCAAATAAATAGGTTATATATATATATATATATATATATATATATATATATATATATATATATATATATATATTATTACCTAATAAATTATAAATATTTTAGTAATAAATTACGCATATACATATAATATATATACATAAATTATAGATTATTAAAATATATATTATATGTATATGCGTAATTTATTACTAAAATATCTATAATTTATTAGATAATCTAAAATATATTTAATATATATATATATATATATATATTAAATATATTTTAGATTATCTAATAAGTTGTAGATATTTTAGTAATTGTAAGGCCCATTAAAATGAGTTTCTCTTTTCTGCCCTAATGTGTAAGGGTTGACCTTAATCTTTTGAGCCTAAGGGCCGGCGCATAGGGTGCAAAAGCCCTAAAGCTGCTAGGGTTCCCTTTGTCAGCCTCACTTTTTGCAAATTCGTACCTAAACACTGTCCCTCCTGTTTCAGAGCTCTGCTAGGGTTAGTCGTCACCCCTCCGAGCGAACTCCAACTTCTCCACTCCATGTAAGTTATTTCCGAGCTCGTTGTATTTTCTACTAACTCTTCTGTGGCATTTCCGTGAGACTCTTTTTGATGACCCCCTTCTGCTATATTTTCTTTGGGTTCCTTATAGCCGTTGTTCTCCTTCCTTGAGCTGTTGTGCTCTTACCTTCGGTGTCGAGGGCGTGTAGGGTTGTCTTGCTAGCTTATCTCCAGGTAAGGGAAGCTAGAACCCTTTTGTCTGGTGAAATGATGGTGATTTTGATGGTGTTCTGTGATTTTTCGTGCTTATATGTGGTTGCGATTATATGGCATGATTTGTGTTGTTGTTTGGGCATGAACTGTATTGATAGCAGTGAGGAACAGTGGCGGAGTCTATTAAACTCGCCTAAGCGAGCCTGCCTCGCCCAGGCGGGATTAACAGGGACTCGCCTGTGTATTTTTCCACGAAGGGTCGCCCAGGCGACCCACTGCACTTTTGGGCGAGCGAACGTCTCGCTTAGGCGAGGAGGGTCTCGCCTGAGCGAGAACGCGCGCAGGGTTCTAATTCTGGAGGTCGAGCTCTCGCCTAGGCGAAGGGAGCTCGCTTGAGCGAGGGTCTTCCTCGCCTGGGCGAGACCCTTCTGCCTGAGCGAGATGCTGGGCGAGAATGTGGTTGGAATTGATATTTTCTTTGATTTCAAAAGTGGACAGCATGCTTGTATGAGTATTCTTTTAAGTTTATGAACTGGATGGCCTTTGTGAATGAGGTGGTGTATGAGTTATGATTTGTGGGCTTTAACATGATGTGAGCATGATGATTGTATGAAATGATTCATGAAATTGAAATGATGAGTTTGGTATGAGTTCAACATGAGATATGAAAGGGTGGGTATCAATGTGACATGGTAATGGTATGAGACAGAGCTCCATATTCTGGGCTCGAGAATAACGAGTTGGCAAGGTTTGGTCGGGAACATGAAAGATGTGGACAATGAGAAATTGTATGAGATGTATATGTATATGTATATTGCGTGTATGCATGCCGAATCTGTTTGATAAATTAAGAACGCTTGGTCAGTGTCAGTGCGTAAGTCCTTGGGGTCTCTAGGTGAGACCTCCGAGGTCGCGCTTCAGTGGTCGGGACGTAATTCCATGGCCCCTGTTAGTGGGTGTCCATGGTGGTGCCCCATCTGTATAACTAGGTAAGGATTCAAGGTAAGGACTGCATC
>Ga0214542_1008702_pt1 | contig 16453 bp, 16 predicted proteins | sample CNSS1metaG_FD_160096 | JGI IMG/M metagenome (GOLD analysis project Ga0214542, IMG submission 160096) | Root nodule microbial communities from cowpea collected in UCLA plant growth center, Los Angeles, California, USA - CNSS1 | ecosystem: Host-associated > Plants > Roots > Nodule | place: USA... | reverse complement strand
AAGTAGGATTTGACAAGTGAATCGGAAGACATTTCCTAAGATTTTCCCAAATCAAGAATATTAGGAAGATTTACTAGCAGAGATCTATCTTCTTGAATGGCAAAGAATTTGGAACATGGAGATCTTGGTGGTAGAAGTGTGATCGGGTTAATTGCCTTTCCTTTTAATTTTAAACAACATTCACATTAAAATGCTGCAATTTTGTTCTTTACATTTGGAACACAATTATCTATTGTAAATGAATTCCGTGCGGACTCGAGACATTTCACTCATGTTTTAGAGACTACCTAGAGTTATACGAGCTAATAGTTCGTATTAACACTATGAGAAAACCTGTATTTAGCATTAACCAAAAGTCGACACTGACAAAAAAATAGTCGGCGCTAAATAAATTTTAGTATCAGATCATATTCATGTTGTATGTGTATGCACCGGGGATCTTGAGCCAAAAATTTTGAGAATGCCAAAGTTTTGGTTGAATTACTTTTTTAGTCTATTTTTTTTATCTAAAATTATTATATTGATCCTCTAGTTTTTTAACCTCAAATTGGTCTTGAATTTTTAAGAATTGATGCAATTTGATCATTTTTGTTAAATTTTTTGAAGCAAAGAAAGGAGTTTTTATCAAAATTGATAATGAGATTATGTCAGTTACATCAACAAAGAAAATCATCATTATTTACACCTTCAATTTTTATGGAAAAATCTTAATCTAATTCACGAAATTTAACAAAAATAAGACCAAATTGCATTATTTTTTAAAAAATTGGGATCAAATTGAAACTAAAAAAACTAGAAGATCAACTTGATATTTTTGAAATGAAATAAAAACCACAAGAGTAATCTAAAATCTTTTATATAAACTAGTAAAAATATTGTATTTATTTTTTTATGATAATAAAAAATAATAAAATTATTATTATTATAATTAAAAATTAAATATAAATCATTTTTATTTTACTATAATTAATTTTCATTTATATCGATTAAGTTTAAAAAAATAATTAAATAAAAAGATAGTAAAATTAAACAAGTAATCACTTAAAAAAATATTAAGAAAATAATTATTTTCATTTAAAAATATTCAAAAGGCTAAATTAAAAAATAAATGTAGATAATAAAAAAAAATCTTGTGCATTAATATATAATTTTTTTAAAATATAAAATATATAAAATATATTAAAAATATTAATTTTAAAAAAAATATATTTAACAATATATAATAAATTATGTAAGTATAAAAAAATTTGGGGGGCCATGGCCCCTTATATGTCATAACGTAGGTCCACCATTGCATGTATGCGACTATACAATCATGGAAGTTAATTCGATAACATCAGTCTTTAAGGTTGACTCTAGCGAATGCTAACTCATCATTAACTTTTAAATTAGTCGATGTTAATGTATTTTTATTTTAAAAATTATTTAATTGAGCGTCAATCAAGTTGATGTTAATGACATTAAATTAAAAAGGAAATTTTGTATATAACAGTGCAAATTTGACATTTTAATTCGTCTTATAGGCTTCAGTTATAATAGAACCAAAGCCTAATAGGAGACGGTGACATTTTTGCAATTTTCTCAAATGTTTTTACCTCAGGTCACTTAAAAATCGAAGCAGTAAGGGGTTTTATGCCTCGGTTAGAAAAAAACTGAAGCCTACAAGGCAACCCAATAACCAAATATTTCTAAAATACCACCATCGTTAGATGTTTTAGCCTCAAGTAAAAGTGGACCGAGGTAGTATGGACTTTAGGCCTCGGTTATTAATTGAACCGAGGCCGGCAAGCTTATTTATGGTGAAATCATCTACGTGAAATCATCTGATGCCGCCGATAGCAATTGTTGCATTGTTGCCTCTTGCTGCCGATTGGACAATTTAAGATTAATGACTTTCTAGTAGTTTATTAGTGTGTGTGTGTGTGTATATATATATATATATATATATATATATATATATATATATATATATATATATATATATATATTAATATACATATTTTAAAATTCACAAATATTTGTCAACTGTGTTTTTGTCATGATCTTCGGGTGAATATTTTATTGTGTTGATAATCACTTTTATTTCGTGTATCTTGAAGACCAATGCGAAATGATGACAAATTTTTGTGATATTTAAGATACGTTTTTTAAAAGTAATATGTACCATTAAAATAAACAAGGTGAATCTTCATGAAGGGGGGAACTCCGTTGTATGTTGGTTCAACTAAGAACACGCATTTGCCAATGGTTTTAAGACTTACAAATTTGAAAGCGACCAAGGAGTGGATGGATAAAAGTTTCACAGAATTGATTGTGCTCTTGAATGAAATGCTTCCCGAGGGAAATACTCTACCCACTCAAAATTACAATGCCAAAAAAATTCTTTGTACGATGGGTATGGAGTATAAAAGGATACATGCATGTCCTAATGATTGCATATTATACAGAAAATAATTTGAAGATTTGAAGAAATGTCCAAAGTGTGGGTCATCACGGTACAAGTAGAAAAGAAACAGTGAAGATAATGGTCAAATAGAAAAGGAAGAATTTGCTTTGAAAGTAATCTAGTATCATCCAATCATGCCTAGATAAGCATTTCTTTGCAAATCATAAAGATGCTAAAATCCTTAGATGGCTTGCGATTGAGAGAAGATGTGACAGACTGCTTCATCAGGTAGCTGATTTAATGCAATGGAAAAATATGGATCAGCAATTTTCCAAGTGCTGTCAAGAATGTAGAAATGTTCGGCTTGGCTTAGCTACCGATTGAATGAATCCATTTGGTAATTTAAGTACAAACAATAGTTGTTGGTCTATTATATTATTCATTAAAACTTATTTCCTCTACTCTGCATGAAGAGAAAATTCTTGATGTTTTCTATGATGACATCTGGTCCAAGGAAACTTGGAAATGACATAAATGTATATTTCAATCCACTAGTTGAAGACTTGAAGTTGTTGTGGGTTGATGGGGTTGAAGTATTTGATGTTGTTGCTTCTGAAACTTTCATGATGCATGCAATGCTATTTTGCACCATTAATGACTTTCCAGCTTACGGTAATTTTCCAGGGTACAGTGTCAAGGGTAATAAAGCATATCTTATATGTTAATAAAATACTACACCTCATCAATTGAAAAGGGAAGAAAGACTGTGTATCTGCACCATCGAAAGTTTTTACAAGCTAATCATCCTTATCGAATGTTAAAAAAAGCATTCACTGGACATCAAGAGACTGACGAAGCACCAATTCCATTGATTGGCCTTCAAATTCATGAAAAAAGTTAACAAAGTACATCATGTATTTGGGAAAACATCCAAGAAGTCATCTGCATCGAGCTCTTGGAAGAAAAAATCAATATTCATTGATCTTCCATATTTGTCGAAGTTACAAGTTAGGCATTCCATAGATGTCATGCATGTAAAGAAGAATATGTGTGATAGCTTGATTGGTACACTACTTAACATTCAGGTGAAGATAAAAGATGGAGTAAATGTTCATTTGAATTTGGTTGAAATGAAGATCCGAGAAGACATGGCACCAAGGGAGGTTGGTAAGTGTACTTATTTCCCCGCTGCATGTTACACTATATCCAGACAAGAGAAAATAAGTTTTTGCTTATGTTTAAAGAGTGTCAAGGTACCTCAAGGATAATCTTCAAATATTCAAAGTTTAGTTTCCATGCAAGACTTGAAGCTTGTTGGCCTAAAGTCTCATGATTGCCACATCTTAATGCAACAATTGTTACTTGTAGCTATTCGTGAAATTTTACCAAAAAATGTTAGACAAACTATAATGCATTTGTGTGCATTTTTCTCTTCAATTTGTAGCAAATTCATTGATCCTTTAAAATTAGATGAACTTCAAGCCGAGATTGTTATCATCTTGTGTAAGTTGGAGATGTTTTTCCCTCCATCATTTTTTTGACATCATGGTACATTTACTTGTTCATGTGGTAAGAGAAATCAAGTTTTGTGGACTAGTATACTTAAGATTGATGTATCTCATTGACATTACATAAATATTTTGAAAGGGTATGTGAAAAATCAAAATTGTCTAGAAGCTTCAATGATCGGAAGGTATATTGTTGAAGAAAGTGTCGAGTTTTGTTCAGATTACATCACAAAAGAAAAATTGATAGGAGTTCCTCAAAGATCATGGTTGAACAGGCGTTCTATAAGTAACAACATTCGAATTGTGAGTGTGGTTAGCAAAGATCGTGAAGAGTTGTTGCAAGCACATCTAGACATATTGAACTACACAGATAAGATCACCTCTTACTTATTTGCATACAAAGCCATTATGAAAGAGAACAATCCAAGACAATAAGAATGACATTTGATGGAGCATAATAGAACATCCATGCCTTGGTTTAAATTTGAGGTTTTGAAACATTCAAAATCTTTTAAGACTTTGATGTGGTTAGCGAATGAGTTGGATCAATGATAGGTTGATTATACCATGTTTACTATTCCACTGTTCAAATGTAAGTGGGTTAACAATAAGATTGGTGTCAAAATGGATGAATCAGGAATGACTCTAGTTGATTTTCGAAAGGTGGGTTATCGAGACAAGTCATCTATCATGGCACAACAAGAATATAAGGTTTTTCTATGTTAAAGATCCTGCGTCTGAACATTGGTTTGTCGCTCTTCATGGAAAAAAACAAATGATCCTAATGAAGAGAATCTAAGTAATCTTAATATTGCTGATACTCACCCATTTAAAAGATCGATAAATATTGATGAAGTCCCTCTAGTTGATGATGTACACATAATTCGAGAAGATAACGATGAGGGAATATACATATCATCAATCAATAACTTTATGTAAGAATTTTATGTTCTTGTAAAAATTTACGTGTTTTGGTAAATAATGTTTTATATATGATTTTATGTGCTACTTATTAATGTTTTGTGATTTTTTAATTTCGCAGATATATGACTAAACATCCTAGTTCATCAGAGAATGAAGCACCCAATATGAAACCCACTAGAGGAGCCATTAGGTTGAGACAACTCTTAATTAGAAGAGCTAATGGTCAAAAAACACATGTCGATATTGACGTCAACACTAGAGTCCCTACAGGTCCTTATGCAGACATCTTCAAAAGCTATTTAGGGACGTTGGCACGGGAGAGAATATCACACTAACATGTCACTGAAATTGATCGGAACATGATATAGCAGGATTTATTGGTAACTAATATTAATGTTATTAACCTCATAGTTTGATTTTATTGATAACATGTTAAATATTATTGATGACATTTTCTATATTGCAGCTAACATTTGATATCCCAAATGTGGCAACGCTTAAACACAATTTGTCATCAGTGGCTGAGAAATTTCGTGGTTTTAAGACCAAGTTGACATCTAGGTATGTATTTGGATCTAAAAAGAATGAAAATTCATTATTGAAATACACATGGATTAATGAAGACTTCAAAAAGACACTTATTGATGCAGAAGAGCACAGTTAATTCTAAGACCACAAATGTTGGTTATTTTTTCTATGCTCATTTATAGTTACTTGTTTGAGTTGTTTATTGATGATTCACGTTAATAGAATTATTTGGATGTGTTTTGCTATGGGTCCATACCACTATTTTTGTAAAAAAAAACACTTCAAAACCAGTTCCAGTACTACTCGTACCAAATGTAGACTTCAAAAAGACACTTATTGAGGTAAAAGAGTATAGTTAATTCTAAGACCACAAATGTTGGTTATTTTTTCTATGTTCATTTTTAGTTAGTTGTTTGAGTTGTTTACCGATGATTCCCACTAATGGAATTATTTGGATGTGTTTTGGATTGGGTCGATACCACTGCTTTTGTAAAAAAAACACTTCAAAACCAGTTCTAGTACTGCTCGTACCAAATGTAGACTTCAAAAAGACACTTATTGAGGCAGCAAAGTACAGTTAATTCTAAGACCACAAATGTTGGTTATTTTTTCTATGTTCATTTTTAGTTACTTATTTGAGTTGTTTACTGATGATTTTCGTGAATTAAATTATTTGGATGTGTTTTGGATTGGGTCCATACCATTGTTTTTGTAAGAAAATACGTCAAAACCAGTTCTAGTACTGCTCGTACGAAACATAGACTTCAAAAAGACACACTTATTGAGATAGAAGAGTACAATAAATTCTAAGATCAGAAATGTTTGTTATTTTTTCTATGTTCATTTTTAGTTACTTGTTTGAGTTGTTTCCTGATGATTCCCGTTAATGGAATTATTTGGATGTGTTTTGGATTGGGTCCATACCACTGTTTTAGTAAAAAAACACATCAAAATTCAGTGGCAAGGTAGTTAACATCGTTTGTGAAGACTTAACAGAGGGTACTACATTGATGCAATAATCAAAATTAGGTACTAAATTGAGACAAAGTTCAAAGTGGGTACCATTTTGAAATTTTCGAACTAAAACGGGTATGATCCGAGTAATTAAACCAAAAAAAATTAGTTTCCTAATTAATGTGAGGTTAACATTTGGTTAATGAAAATAGAAAACTTGAAATGACATATACCATATGAGAGACTCGACTTTGATATTTTGTCAACCTCACACAAAAGATTGTGTCATGAAACTCAGTGGCGGCATGACGCAAATACCTTTGCATGCTAAGTTCAGTGGATTTGGCCTTTTTTATCGACTAACTCTCATTCCTCAACCAATTCATCCTCAGAAGCCATTGTAAAATGGCGATCAATATATGCAACGTTCTAATTTCAACCAACAACGGTGATGGCAATTGGAAACACAATATTGGTGCTTAAAAATGTAATATTATGGGTCCACAATTGTACTTACCACATAGGCAACATGAATTGTGTTGAATGTCCATAATATATTGTTGTTGTTGCCGCTTCCCATGGCTGCCATATCTCAACAAGAATGTGGGTCCAAAAGTAATGTACAAACAAAAAGAGATAGGGAGATGAGTTCCACATGAAACACATTAAATAGACACATTAATGAGCATTGAAGGAGTTTAAACGTTTGACCGCATTTATATTTGTTAGGTGGTAGTTGATATGGTTGAAGAAAACGATTGTGCACAATATTGAATGTCATTATGACGCAAACGGTGGCATTATGGTTCAATTGGTTTAAATAGAATGGCAAACGGTGGCATTATGCAATATTAATTAATTTAAATATTTCGAAACCATTGACAAACATTCAATTAAGGTCTTAAATTCTCTTAATATTTTGCATCATAAGAAACACAACTTTGACGGACTTATTGTTGACTTCTTACAAAAGTTAATAAACAATTAACTAAAGATAATCCAATCTGGTTCTTCGTGATTATCCTCCTTTTGCATTCTTATACAACCAAGGTTGGATATCTTCAAAATGTTCTTGTGGTGTTGATGGACGTATGTCCCTTCTTTGTATGAACAGTTATATGTCAGTCGAAGTGCGTGGATGAATGACATGTTTACTTATACGTTGGACATCCTTCCACCTCTAAATCATTTGGACTACATCGCTATCATATTTGATTTCAACTATGTCATAAAATAAACAATTTTTCACTACTTTAACCGCACGACGGTAGCTAATTTCAATCACTGCTTTCCGATCTCTACACCCAATTTCATGTGAGATTTATCCAATACGAATGTGCAAACATGGGAGATGGACATGTACACCACTACATTGGATCTAAACATTAGACCGTGTCCATATGGGCATTCCAGTATAGTTGCCCACTTCATATGTCCACCGAAATATAGTATCATCCTCGTACACTATTTCTCTCTAAGATCTGATGAAGAACAATGTGGTGTCCTATGTAATAGACGAAGTATTTCATCTAGTGACCTTGTGAAGGTGACAAAAAGTTCAATAATCGTGTTAATGGGAAATGTGAGCTTACTCATTATCATTGCGATAACTTCCTCATCAGTTGATAAGTCAGCAGCACTATAAATTATACACCATTTTCCATTCATCGTTGATTTTCGGTAACAACTTGTTAATGTTATTACCATCTGGTATGTGCAAAGACTGACAAAATTTTTCCTTCAAACTCCTTAATGTGGTGTTGTATGCAATTCAGAATAGAGTTGGCGTAGGACCTTCGAAATGAACACCATCTTCACATTGTTTCATTTCTCCATTTGCGTAAATTCTTGTCAAATAAGAGTTTGAAATATCTTATTCACCATCAACACTTTCTAAGTCTTCCATTTCGTCGAATTATTTTTTTCCCAAAACGATCTATTAACACAAAAGACAAACAATGTCAATGCAAAATAATATTTTGAAGAATTGGACAAGTAAATCTGATAATTTGCAAATAACCTATGTGTGGGTACAACTACAACGTTGGAGAGTGAATGCATTCAATTAGTTGCTTCTATTTGTAAGCTCAGATAATTTAATTTTTTGGAAACATTAAACGTTGTAAAAGACAATATTTACCTTCATTAACTTATTGCAGAAGTTAAGTTATCCACCACCTTTATTTCTCACCTACCTCATGTCTCTGTTTCATTGCCTGAAGTCTTGTTTACTTCTGTTCCACCAATGCTTCATACTCCATGAACCATGAATGATTTCATTAACTAGCTTTGCCAAGATGCACATAAATGCACATCTACTAAGCCTGGACAACATGGAGTTATTGTTGCGGAAAGGTTAGTTGGTCATTTATTTGTTTATTAAATATTGTCATTATTATTAACGTTTTGTAGCTTTGACCTAAATACAAATTCATAAAAATTGTTACTTTAATGGTGGAACTGAAATGCATTGTACTGGAATGTTAATTTCAAACGAAACATTTGTATGCGCAATGTGCGTGATTACTATTTGCTTTGGTGGATGTTATTTTTTTACTATTTTTCATTTAAATATTACTAACAAGGTCAATGTGACGAGTACATGTCAAAATGTTAACCCAATATATCTCGAAGACATTCCTTTATTTCAAGATACTGAGGTCGACAACCTATTTGAAGATATTATTAAACCCCTCGAAGATAACATTGACAAAGAAGTTCCTCAAGTTGGCATGACTTTCAAAAGTGTACATGAACTGAAGCAATTTTATAGGAAGTACGCTATTAAATGTTGGTTTGGTGTTAGAATTAGAAGTTCATCAAAAGGAGAAGACAATGAGTTATGCTTCATCAAATTAGTTTGCAGTCATGAAGGGAAGTGTCACTTCACAATTCCTCCATAATTAAAAAGTCTCCCAACACAAAGAAAACAATATCCTGCCAGAATTAGCGGTGTGAAAAAGGAAGGGTAGTGGAATATACGCAACATTAACAATGTCCATAACCATGACCTTAGTGCAAAAAAGTCGAGGTTGATACGTGGAAACAAAAAAATAGCCATACAGGTCAAGAGGACACTAGATATGAATGATGAAGCCGGTGTGCGCATTAACAAGAGTTTCCAGTCATTAGTTTGCGAAGCATGTTGCTTTGAAAATATTCAATTTCTTGAGCATGATGTCAGAAATTACATCGGAAAGCAACGCAAGAGATTGTGCAAGGATGGTGATGTGCAGGCTTTGATAACACACTTCTCAAACATGCGAGAATTGAACCATGACTTCTTCTATGACATTGACTTGGATTCAGATGATCGCATCTCAAACATTTTTTGGGTTGATGTGCATAGCCGTGCAACATGCGAAGAATTTAGAGATGTGATATCATTCAACACAACTTATTAGACCAACAAGTATGACATATCATTTGCACCATTTGTCATGTTAATCACCATGGGCAGTCAATATTATTTGGATGTAGATTGTTGTCATTAAAAGATACACCCACCTTTGTTTGGTTATTTCAATGTTGGCGTCGATGCATCTCCAATAAGTCACCTGAAGGAATTATCACGAATCAATGCAAAGCTATGCAAAACACAATTGAAATTGTTTTTCTAAATACAAGGCATAGATGGTGCCTTTGGCACATAATGAAAAAAATTCCCGAGAAGCTCCAAGGGTACTCCCAATACAAAGCAATTAAGTGCGAATTTAAGAAATTGGTATATGAGTGTCCTTGAGTTTGAAAGTGGTTGGACTCAATTCTTGATGAAATATGAATTACAAAACAATGAATGGCTAGGAACACTATATGATGACAGATCTAGATGGGTGTCGGCATACTTGAAGAGCAAATTTTTGGCTGGAATGTCAACCATACAGCGAAGTGAGGGCCTAAATGTTTTCTTTGATGGATTTATCAATTCCACAACCACATTGCATCAGTTTGTTGTGCAATATGACAACGCACTAAGACACAAAGCAGAAAAGGAATGTGAAACTGAGTTTGCGTCAATCAACACAATTATTTCTTGCGCAACTCATTCCTTGATAGAACGTCAATTTCAACAAAAGTACACAAATGCAAAGTTTGGGGAGATACAGAATGAGTTTAGATCCAAGATGAATTGTGTCATAAAAAATGTTGATGTCAATGACTTTGTCTCTAATTACGTGGTGCTCCAAGAGTGTTTATGGGACAACAATTGTGTAAACAAGTACCACAAAGTTGTATACAATTGTTTGAAACAATCAGTTGCACTAGCTTGTTATTTGAGTTTCGCGCACTACAACATTTTTGGCTTTAGGCCACACTAAACTTGTTCACATGTAAAAAACTGTAGCTTAAACATAGAAAAGACCACAGTTTTATAAACATGGTTTAAAGATGGTTAAAGACCACAGTTTTAAAATCATAGATATTTTAAGCCACATTTATTTAAATGTTATCTTTAAAAAGAGTGGACGAATTTTAAAAAACGTAGCCTAAAGGTTAAAATGTGGCCTAAAATAAATTTTAAAAAATGTAAAATTTAAAAAGATAAATTTAAAGATAAAAATGTGAGCTATATTATTAAGTTAAAAGAAAAAACAATTGGCACGAAATCTTTTTCGTTCCCTCCTTCGAAACTAAAAAAGAAATGTTTCCCTCTTGAGACAACCTTCCCTCATGAGAATGAAAAAAATATGCCCTCGAGAGTGAGAAGGGCATTCGTTCAATTCTAAACCATCACTGTGTCGCCTTCCTTTTCACTTCAATTGTTGCCACTGTTGCTTCATCTTCTCTTTTTCGTCGTTGTTTCATCTTCGTCTTCCTCTTTCTCATCACTGCTTCGTCTTTGTCTTCTCTTTCTTGCCGCTACTTCGTCTTCACCTTCCTCTTTCTCACCGCTGCTTCGTCTTCGATTTTCTCACCGCTGAATAATCTTGTATGGTGAGCAACTTAGGGTTTAGGTTAAGTTAATTTATTTGATTTCTTTACTTTTCATTATTGGTTAGGGTATTTTTCGTTGCTTGATTCCCCCTTTTTAGTGGAATTTAACATCAGTGGAAATCTATAATTTGGAGCAAAGGAGTTACTGCTTAAAGTGCTTAAATTCGCAATTGTGGGTCTTTACGTTTGTAAGTCATTTCTGTTTAAATTGCATTTCTAGGCATTCTGGAACTTTACAATGAAAGAGTCACCTTCAAGATTAGCTAGTTAAAGAGGTACAGTCCGCTTCCAGAGGTTTATTATTTTGTCATGAAGGCTTCGATAACCCTTTTAGTAGACCTCCCCTCAGCCTCTCTACTCATACAAAGGGAGGGGAAAGAGACGGATGCTACTACCAGTACCAAGTACCGGGTGAATCATACATATCTAGCTGGAACCCTTATCGTATCACAAAGATACGGACGACTTCTGTTTTTTCGCCGGACCACACTCTTAACCTCCGATTGAGCTACGAGCACGAGTAGGTAGGCGGGGGGAGGGGCGGCTGCCTTTTCAATCAATCTCCGGCCGCTCAATGTTGTTATTGGTGCGAGTTACTATGGTCACAACTGGCGTTTTCATGATAGCAAGGTGCTCCCCTTTATTTGAATACCCACCTACGGCTTTGATTTTTATTACTTCTACAGGAGCTACGACGGCGTATTCTACCCTTACCGACCGAATTCATTCTATTGAAGCGTAACGTAAAACTTCTCATGTTGCATTACTTTGGTTTGGAAGTTCCAGAATGTTGTCTGTGGATTTCTAACAAAGGAAAGCCCCCCTTTTATGCCATTTAATTAAAGTTCTGTGATGCTCGCCACTCCCCGAGGCCAAGGACGGGGTCGAACCATTTGGCTTGGCTATTCTGGGCCTTCTTCTATTCGTACCTGCTTCCGTTTCTGCCCCCGCCATGAAAGCTTTCTGGTCCAGGCATCAGGCACAGACCTGAAACTTGACTGATACGCAAAACTAAATGAAGCACAAATGTATAACAATAATAGTACTTTCACCCAATAGGATAAGGCAAGTCAGTTTGAAAGGAAGGCAAACAACCTTTGCCTCTTGGACTACGGCTTGGAAACCTTTGCCAAGTTTCCTCAGTGAGAAAGGAACTCAATACAAGCTTGTTTTACATATGATATTTTTGCTCTAACACCCTAATGCACAATCTAACAAAACAGGACTAATTTCAAACTAGTAATTCACATGACATGTGGACTTGGACATCATCAAAACCATCTACATATGAGTTGAAGTAGCTCCCCCTTTCAACAATCTCTCCCTTTTTGATGATGGCCAAAATATGTCTTGTAACATAGCAGCATTATGTGTCCTGCAATATAGAAAAAAATTAGCATTCTCCCCCTTTGGACATTAGTAATAAGAGCATAGGGGTGTAACACAACCAAACCAGCACATACCATGAACATCACAGATTAACAATACAAAATATGACAGTACTAATAACGTAGTAGGTGAAATCAGGAGCACAAGTTAACATTAGAGTGCATACAACCATAAATCAAATCAACAATTAAGTATTGCAATATCAGTTTAAATCAGTAGTGCAAAAATTTATGGAAGTATAGACATGTAGCAGATAAAAGCAACAAATAAAAGCATCAACCAAGAGCAAATATAACCAAGATCATTAGGATGTATAAACAAGTCCAACAACAAGAATATCAGAGTGCATACAGGCAGTTAAGAATTTCAGTACTAGTAGATGACTAATCTAATGAATTATGTAGTGTTCAAAAGCAAATGAGCCATAACAGGAAAACGATAATCGATTAGAGAATTAGCTAATGGATTAATTTATGCAGAAATATGAAAAATGCACATTTTACTTCTTTTTTAGTGAATAAACATGTAGTAAATTCAAAATATGGGAGTACTTCAACCAACAATTATACTTGATCAGAATAGAAAAGGAACTTTTCACCTTGGCAATGCCTAAAATTTGACCTTTGTTATTATCACCTCTTGTAACATGACCATTAATTGGCTTTGTAAGATACCCTGCAGAAGTTCTTCACATCTCCTTTCATGTGTCTTGAGCATCCATTATATAGAAGTTACATTGTTTTCCTTGCATCAAGACACAACTGAAAAAAGATTAAAGAGAAGATGTAGGTACCCAATTGAACTTGGGTCCTTTCATGTTAGTGGTTTGAGGTGTTCCTTTAGGTACCCACTTGTACTCTCCTTTAGGAACCCCACAATTTTTAAAATAGCAGGAATTTGATGCATGACCAAGTTCAGAACAGTAGGAGCAATGACAGATGTTGGTTTACTCATATTTAGAAAATTTCTAGTGCCTAATGGATTAGATTTGGCATTGTAACCTATTCCCTCTTTATTAAGCACACTCCTTTGAGATCCTAACACTGCATCAAGGTTTGATCTTCCCAAAGTGAATTTTGAGAGAGTTTTCATTAGGTAATCTATCTTTTCTAGTTGTCTTGGGCATTTTTCACATTGGGGAGAGCTTGTGCCATCTTTGGACCTAGAGTGTTTCTTAGATTTTTCTAGTTTTTGAAGACTTGTTATCAGATTTTCATTTTCCTCTTCTAGTTGCTTTACTCTACCTTTAAGCCATTTAATTTCTCCTCTACGCTTATTATTTGACTTTTACAATTTTGTGGCTTCCTTATGCAATTCATTAAAAGCATCAAGTAATTCATAGTAGATATTTTCATCATCATTGGAGTTGAAACTACTCACACTGCTCTTAGAAGAGCTTGTTTCAGCCATAAGACAGAGGTTGGTCTCTTCCTCAATGCTTCCATCAGATTCACTAGATGAGCTGGAGTCACTGTTGTAAGCTTTCCTTTTCTTCTTGTGCTTGTCTGCCTCACCTTTCTCTTCTAGTTTTTGCTTCAGCTTGAGGACAGGGCATTCAGGTTTGATGTGTCCCATTTTTCCAAACTCATAGCAGGTTGGAACATGTTTTTCTTGCTTCCTAGAGGATCTTTTAATTTCTACAGAATTACTGGTAGTTTTGTTCTTGTATTTTAGAAATTTTGAGAACCCCTTTACCATTAGTCTCAAGGCTTCACTGTCAGAGTTATAATCATCATTAAAGTCATCTATAGTTTCTGCTTTCTTTAGTTTTACTGTAGATTTTACAACACTCTTCAAGGCTATTGTGTGCCTCTTTTCTCCATCCTCTTCTTCCTTGAGTCTTCCAAGCTCTAGTTCGTGTTCTCTTAGCTTCCCAAAGAGTGTAGCTATGTTCATGCTAGTGAGGTATTTAGATTCTGAAATTGCAATGACTTTGGGCTGCCATGTCCTATTTAAGCTCTTCAAGATTTTGATATTCAGTTCTTCTTTGTCAAAGATCTTGCCAAGAGCTAATAGGTGATTTACTATGTATGTAAATCTCTTTTGTACATCACATATGCTTTCTCCAGCCTTCATTCTGAACATTTCATACTCCTGAATGAGAGTATTCTTCCTTGCTCTTTTTACCTCATTCGTGCCCTCATGGGTGACCTCCAAAACATCCCACATCTCTTTGGCTAATTCACACACAAATACCCTATAAAATTCATCCAAAGTTAGTGCAAAGGAAATAATATTTTTGGCTCTAACATCATAGTGTGCCCTTTTATTTTCATCAAGAGTCCACTGTGAGAACTCTTTAAGAACAGTTTTGCCTTCCACAACTTCAATGGGTTGAAAAGGTCCATTAACTACAACATCCCAGACCCCTTTGTTGACTGATTCAAGAAAAATTTTCATTCTAATTTTCAAAAAAGGGTAGTTTTCACCAGCAAACAGAGGTGGCCTGTTGATGGATGCCCCTTCAGCAAAGGTTTGAGATGTATTAGACATATCAGGATCTTTCTAATCGATTATCGTGCGATTAACCAGCTCTGGTGCCAATTGTTAAAACATATCTGTGTAATAATCTTAACCAAGAAGGGGATCTGAACTGGTTATTGAGTCTTTCACTTAGTTAAATTGAATCTTGAAGGTTTCTTTAACCCTTATGACCCAATTAGCCAATTTTGCAGTTCTGTGTTAATGGACTATGTAAAGCAATTAAGAATGATGTAAAAGAAGAGAGAAACCAAGAACACACAGTTTATACTAGTTCGATTCAAAATGAATCTACGTCTAGTCTTCTCCTAAGTAAACCCACTTAGGAGGATTCCACTAACTCAAAAGAGATCCAAGAATTACAAGAACATCTATATAATTCAAGACCCTAAAGATTTAGGAGTTTGATTTACAAATCAAGAACTCCCCCTAGATGCAATGCATCCACACAATTGCATCTAGCCCTTCATTTTACACAGTGAATTCAACTATGAACAGAAATACAACAAGAAAGAATCAAGAAACGAGTACACCTAGTAGTAGTGCAGATTTGACACTTGACTCCTAGATCCAAGCTTGGCCCATCAAGATTGAATCCACCATCAACCTTCTTGAATCTTTACTTCAATGATCTATCAATAATGCTTAGGAACTTTGTAAATCTCAGAAGGCAGTTTCTCAGAAAGTCTCTCAGGAAATCTGTAATTTTTCTCCACACTTAAAACTGATTTCAGAAACTGGTTTTATACAGAGTTCATTATAGTCATTAATGGATTAGTAATTTACCTAATGGATTATCGCGAGTGTGTTTTAACTGCCTTAGTCCCTCAACTAATCCATTAGTTAAATAGCTAATCAATTTATGAATGCACATGAAAGGGTTTGATGGTTAATACAACTCAATACAAGCTTGTTTTACATATGATATTTTTGCTCTAACACCCTAATGCACAATCTAACAAAACAGGACTAATTTCAAACTAGTAATTCACATGATGTGTGGACTTGGACATCATCAAAACCATCTACATATGAGTTGAAGTAGCTCCCCCTTTTAACAATAACAAAAAATATTTAATTGACATACACCTTTTGAATATAATTGCACAAAAGTTTTAGTAAGAGGAAAAATATCTTGAGATACATATGAGTTTCATGACAAACAAAACAATTAGAAGAAATAAAAAATAGAATATATATAATATAAAATATAGAAATGTGCGTGTATATTATATATATATATATATATATATATATATATATATATATATATGATTACTCAATAGACTATGAATATTTTAATAATTTAATGAGAATTAGAGAAGGTATAGGTTGGAGAGAGGACAAA
>Ga0214542_1008701_pt1 | contig 16454 bp, 17 predicted proteins | sample CNSS1metaG_FD_160096 | JGI IMG/M metagenome (GOLD analysis project Ga0214542, IMG submission 160096) | Root nodule microbial communities from cowpea collected in UCLA plant growth center, Los Angeles, California, USA - CNSS1 | ecosystem: Host-associated > Plants > Roots > Nodule | place: USA... | reverse complement strand
TCGTTCATCGAACGACATAACGCAGATCCCAAGCCGTTCCGGTGGACCAAGTCAGCCGATGACATCCTTGCTTCCATCGAACGCTTCTGCGTTACAACGCCCCGGTACAACACGACGCGATGTTGCGCACTTCTAGTTCAGGACACTAGCTTGTGACCCCTGCCTTGGCCTCTCGGGCGTCGGTATATCCGTTGAGATAGATGTCCTCGTGCTTGAGCGACCGCCACAGCCGCTCGATGTAGACGTTGTCCATCCAGCGACCGTGGCCATCCATGGAGATCTTGATCGCTGCGTTGCGCAACAGATAGGGATAGGTCTTGTAGCTCGGCGCCGGCATCGTCGTGTTCGGCCTTGGTCCAAGCGCCGCAATGGCCCAACTTGCGCATTAACCGCTGCACACGCTTGCGATTGACCTGAAGCCCCTCAGCCTTCAGCATCGTGGTATTCGCCGCGAGCCAGGAACGGCTAGGTGGTAAACAGCTCGTCGATCCGCCGATCGGGCAAGGTCGGGTCGGTCGTGGCGGCCGGTAGAGCCCAGAGCGCGCGATGCCGAGTAACATGCGTTGCCGGCGGATCAACAGCGCTATGTCGGCGCGATCGAGCATTCCTCGAGGGTCCGGCGTGCTCATCTTCCGGACCTCCGCGCTAGATATCGCGATCGACTGTCAATTCTTGGCGTGCAGCTTCTCGATCTCGCGTCCGCGTGCATCCTCGCTCTCCCGCCCAACACCCGCGTCAAAGGCCCGGGCCGCCTAATCCAGCAGTTGCTTCTTCCTGGTTCGGATGAACCTCATAGCGCTGGGCCAGATCGGCCGTCGCCTGTTCCAGCACCGCTTCCAGCGCGATCTTTGCCTTCAGTGCCGCGTCGATCTTGCGTCACGGCTTTTGTCCTCATCATGCGCCCCGTCTATCAAACGGAGCGGCCCCCTCCAACTAAGCACGGTGTCCCAAAATCGGGGTCCATTTCAGGCACATCTGGACCTTCGCCGGCAGCCAGCGTGGCGCCGATCGCGCCGCCATCATGCTGACGATGATCACGACCTGTCGCCTCAACGACGTCGATCCCAATGACTGGCCCGCCACCGTCCTCGCCCGTATCACCCATCTTCCCGCATCACGCCTGCGCGAACTGCTGCCCTGGGAATGGAAGCTCCTGCACCAAGCCGATAAGCCCGCCGGTCAGCAGGCCGACTGACCTTCACCCAAGCCACCATAGGACGTTCCACGCCCGCGCGCACGCGTCTATCAGGCGGCCATCCCGTATGCGTACCTTGAGCGCCCGCGACCGAGTTCACCTCTTCAGAGGGCGTCAAAGCGAAAACGCGGATGGTCCGCACCGCTCACCACACAGCCTGCTGTGGGCTCGGGAAAATGCGCCGTCATCAGCTTCGTGTCCGTGTCGATACAGCGGGCAATCAGGTCACGAAGGATCTGGATCGCTGCTGCATTGTCGTATCCGGGGTTGATCCAATCCGGCCGCGCGAACTGTATTGGGTGGTGAATGGCGTCGCCGGTAAATATCGCATCCTGCGCTCGCGAGTTGAGGTAGAGGCCGCAGTGGTGCTTAGTGTGACCGTGGAGAGGTAGGTAGCGCACCTCGTCTGGCATTTCGTTCTCGAAAGTAAAGTCATCTTCCACGAACGTCGCCAAACCGCGGTCCACCACAGGCAACACGCTATCTGTGAAGGCCAGCTTCCGGTACTCCTTAACACTCCCCCTCTCGATGGCGGCCCGCCACCATTCGAACTCACCTTTGCTGATGAGGTAGCGGGCATTGGGGAATGTGGGCACCCATTCGCCGTTGAGCAGCCGGGTGTTCCACCCGATATGGTCGGCATGCAGATGCGAGCACATCACGAAATCAACCTGCTCAGGACTAACGCCCGCGCACGCAAGGTTCCGGAGGAAGGGCGTTTGCAGCCTGTGCCAAGCCAGGAAGTAGGATCGCTCCTTATCATTGCCGCAGCAGGTATCGAACAGAATTGTATGGTGTCGCGTGCGTATCAAGTACGCATGCATATGAACTACAAGATTTCGCGTTCCAGGCTCCACCAAGCGAGGCCCCAGCCAGTGCTCATGTTCCGCAACGTCCTCTGGCGTCAGGCCGACCAGCAGATCACCTGGCGGGACCGAGAATTCGAACTCCGTGATCGAGTCGACGCGAATGTCCCCGAAGACCTGGGTCTTCATGCTGCAGCCCCATTCGCACGCAGCGCGGCGATCTCGCCCTCACTAAATCCGAGACGCGCCAGTACCTCGTCCGTGTGCTCCCCGAGCATCGGGGCGCGTGTTGTAGGCCTATCTCCCACGCCCATCTTGATGGCCTTGCCCATGCTCTTGTACTTGCCGACTTTCGGGCTTTCGTGCTCGACGACAAGCCCCTCCATCAGGACTTGAGGATGGTCGAACATCTCATCAATTGCCCGGACTGCAATGCAAGGAACCTTGCCGAGCATCAATTCTTCCCATTCACGGGCGGTATGCCTCTTCAGGCCTTCCCTTATCAGTGGCTTGATCTCCTCCCTCAGAGCGGCCCGCTTCGTGAGCGTGTCGAACCGCGGGTCCTCTAACAACTCCGGAAAACCGAGAAATTCGCAAAGGTTCTTCCAAAAGGCCGGCGTGGTGGCCTGCAGGTAGAGGTGACCTTCCTTGGTAGGATAGATGCCTGAGTAGCTCGCTCCCCACCAACGCTCGACGTTGCGCGGCTCGCTGTCGGCCCAAATGAATTGGCCGGCCTGCAATGCGATAGCGGACCGCAGAAGCGAGGGTCTTACATGCTGACCCTCGCCTGTCCGCAGCCGATGCACGAGTGCTGACAAAATGTGAATCGCCACGAATGAGGAGGTGAAGTAATCCACAATGGAACCGTTCAGGATCTGTGGCTGTCCGGTCTCGCCTCCCTGCATTGCGGCTATACCGGTGAAGCACTGCAGCATCGTGTCATAGCCGGGATGGTCCCGTAGAGGTCCGTTCTCGCTATCGCCGTAACCGGTGAGCGAACAATAGATGAGATCGGGACGCAGGCTTCGCAGCTTCTCGTAGTTGATACCAAGCCTTTTAGGAACGGAGGGACGGAAGTTGTGGACGACGACATCTGCCTGCTCGACCAAACGATAGAAGGCGGCCAAGCCCTCAGGGTTTTTCAAGTTGAGCACGATGGACCGCTTGTTTCTGTTCGCTCCCAGAAAGGTCCTGTTGTCTCCGGCTAAGGTTGACGGATATTGCCGCACCGCATCTCCGCCGGGAGGTTCAATCTTGATGACGTCGGCCCCCACATCTCCGAGTAGGGCTGAGCCATACGGTCCCGCAAGGTACCCAGCGAGATCAAGAACAACTATTCCTTGCAAGGCTTCCGACATCTTTCGCTCTCAGGTTCAGGTGGGATTTAACTTGCAACGAATATTGCCAACGATGTCGCTCGAATGAACGTCCGGTGCGCAGCAATATCTGCAGTACTCAATAGGCGGGAATTTCGAGTTTCGGAACGTCGCCGATGTCCATTCCCGCCGCCTCGGCCTTCTTGAGCACGTCCATGGCGGCACGAGCGTTCGCAAAGTCGATAAGCTTAGACTTGTAGCGAACCGCAGCGTCACCTCGAGCGATACCCTCAGCAAGAGCCGAAACGACCCCACGCGCCTCACCTACCTCCTCCTGCGAGGGCGAGTAGATCTCGTTGATGATGGGGATGTGGCTGGGATGGATCGCCGAGCCAAAGGACGCGCCCATGCGCTTCGATTTTTTTCCCAGTCGCCGCACCAGATCGAGATCATCCAATTGCCCACACATGGCGCCTTCGATGTGCACGATTCCGGCGGCCCGCGCCTGGAGTACAGAGTACGCCCCGAAAGCAACTCCCTCGACGGCATCCTCGTCGTCGTACTGCAGGCCGAGAGAGCGGCCCCCGTCACCTCGGGGGTTAGGGCCAGTCGCGGCGCCTGCCCGCTTCACGCGCTGAGAGGCCATGCAAATGTCGTAGAGCCGGTACATCGCCACAGCCGATTCCGGATACGGACAGATCTCGATTGAGCCGAGAGGCAGGCCGCGCGAACGCTCCAGCTCACCAAGAACGAGGTCCAGCGCTGTGACATCCTCCGGGTCCTCGGTCTTGGACAACATTACCCCGTCAAGCCCCTTATCGACGACCGCACTGAGGTCATCGACGAGGTATCCAGTCCGCCACCCGTTGAGCCTGACGAACAGACCGACCGGCCTATCGCGCAGTGCCTTAATGGCTTCGGCGACTGCAATGCGCGCTGCCGGTTTTTCCGCCACCCCAACCGAGTCCTCCAGATCAAGGATTAGGGCGTCGGAGCCGTATTTAGGCGCCTTCAACATCCAGTCGAGCTTGTGTCCGGGGACGAAGAGCATCGAGCGATAACACTTAGCGTCTCGAAACGTCTGAGGCATATGGCTCTCTTCACTCTCAACTTCGCTGGTCCATGCTTCTTATAACGAGCTCTCCACATAATTTGATGACATTGGCCGCGCTTTGAAGCCGAATTTCGGCGCTGAAGCTACTATCTTCGAAGGATTTGCGCGAGTTGGCCCTATGATGTAGGCGCAAACAATTTGTTCTGGCCTTATATGGCTCAATCCATTGCCATCGCGAATGGCGATCAATTTACACCTTTCTGATTTCCTGCCCGAACGAGCCACGTGAATCTCAGTTAGCTATATTAACATATTAATACGTGTGCCGGGCTTTGTGGCAGACGCGTTTGACGGAAGCCAAAATCTGCTCTGCGGGTTTGCTCCATTAAGAGTTTCGGGTTTGATTGTGCGGGTCGATGAAGGCATGGACCTCGGCGTGGTGCTCTCTGATGAATGTGTGAACACCTTTGAGGCTGTCCCGGTCATGGGCGTGTGCAGTCACTTTCATGTTCTTGCCGTGCGTCTGTTCGAACATTTCAGCGAGACTCAGCGCCGTCGCTATGGATGGGCAGCCGGCGTCATTGTGGCTCCGTCTTCGGTCACCGCAGGCCTGGTCCCTGGATCTTCAGTTCGTTCTTGGGATGCTCGCGCGCGCAGCTCGAGAGGTGTCCCACCGGATCAGCATTCTTTCGAAGGCGATGCTTGGCATGATACACACTGTCACGGCGCCAATGATCCTGCCTTTTAGCTTCGAAATCCCCGACGCTGCCGCGACCACCAGGGGTGAACGAGCCGTTGTCTCATTCGCGCGCTCATCGTCAGCATTCATCTCTCGTTTACTCCGGTGCCCTGTATACAGCGCTCATTGCGCGCGCCACGCGAGCCATCGCTCCTGGAGATGATCTGCATTCGTCTTACCATCAGGCCGCTTGGCAGCTAGCCAAGCGGAGTCCTCCGGGATGACTTTAGAAGCATTCTTCGGATCGATGCTGAGCAGCGGAATCCACTCGGCTGGGAGATACTGGAGCTGATGTGTGTTCGGCCCAGGATGGCCAGTACCTTGAGTAAATCCGGCCGCAATCCGCGCCCGGTTCAAGAATGCGAACAGTTTTTGCGCATTCGCTGTATTGGGCCCCCCTTTAAGAATCGCTGCATAGCTATACGTCAGCCAGGCCCCTTCCCAGACGAACTTGATCGGCGCTCCCTTTCGGATCGCAGCGGTTACACGGCCGTCAAACGCGCTCGTCATCGCGTATTCGCCGTTGATCAGGAGTTGAGGCGGTTCACCGCCCGCGCTCCACCACTTGCTAACATATGGCTTGATCTGGTTGAGCTTGTCGAATGCGCGATCGAGCTTCTCGTCTGTTAGGGGCCAGATGTCCTGGTGTGCGAGCCCGGTGGCGAGGAGCGCAAGGGGGATGGTGTGCTTACCAAGTAGAGCCTCGAGGCCACGGGCTCCCGGAAATTTCTGGACGTCCCAAAAGTCCACCCAAATTTGCGGGCCGCCGTTTGGAAAAAGCCGCGCGTCGTAAGCGAGAACCCCCGCCGTTTGGAACACTACAACTGCGTCGTCGAGACGTGCGTGCTGAGGCGTTCCTTCGAGCGACTCCTGATCCCAAAGAGTGTGATCAACTGGCACAAACATTCCAGCTTCATGCATTGCCGGATAGTTCTGCACGACAGTATAAGCAACGTCCCAATCGACTCGGCCTGCCTGGTGCATCGCTTTGACCTGGGGCTCGGCCAAATCGGCGACCACATCGACGACTTTTATTCCGGTCGCCTTCGTGAACGGCTCATAGACAAATCGCCGAACGCCTTCGGTAAATGAGCCGCCATAGCTGAAAACGACCACTTCGCCCCTGCCCGCAAGCTTTTCCTGCGCCCATGCTCCCGTCGCTTTGGCAAGGAAGGGAGCGCTCAACAACACTGCCGCTGATTGAAGCATTGAGCGCCGACTCTGGCCACCGGACGAATGGATTTGAGAAATCTGTCGTTTCGTCATGCCCTCCTCCTGGTTATGCTCAGCTCGTTTGCTCCGCCCACGCTCTACGTATGTTCTTAAGCGCTACAGCAGCGCACAAGCATGGAACTTACCTCGGTCAAAGTTAATCCTGCAAAATGAGGTACGGCCTTTCGTAGTGTTCGGTCGCTGATAAAGAGTTGTAAATCGGGCGCGCCTGTGAATCTGCGTCGATGGAAGAGATGGAGTATTGTTCGTGCAACGCGGCTAATCGACAAAGCTTGGAGCGGCCGGCCGGGGCCGCAGAATTTGAGTTGGAGGCGCGGATTGTGCTATTGGCCAGCGATGGATTGAGGGGAGAAGCGATTGGGGGCGACAGGCAAGGCCCGCTCACGGATCGGCGCCGGCCTTGCCGGTATGTGGCCAAGGCACGACGGGCCGCTGAAGGACGTGATCTTCCCATCGTGGGACAACCGTTGCGACAGCCGCGAGCCCAGAGTCGATCACGCCAACGTCGCCGCGCTACGCACCACTGAGCTATGCTCATGCAGGAACCAACGGTGAACATGGCGCTCGTAGACAATGCTTTCAGTGCACCGCATTTGCAATCAATAAACCATGGACTTAGTCGAGGGGCACCTCTCATTGCCGGGAGGCCCTCCCTGGGAGCCGGCTGCATACCGGTGTGCACAGCCCCGAACGGGTCGCGGCAGCGACGGCAAGGAAGCTCCGATTATGCGCCAAGCTGACTGTATACCGAAGAGGTGGCGGCCGGGAGAATTCCGCGCGTGAGTCAATCACCACGTCATCGCCCCTAGTCGATTCCGGCAAATGGCCTACGTATCAAACCACCGATGACGAACTCGATCATCGAGGTAAAGTCGAAGACCGGAACGCCTGTCGCTCGCTGAACCGCGGCCGCATAGGGCGGTAACTCTGAACATTCGAAGAGCAGCATCCCGATGTCCGGTCGATCCTTGAGGAGAGCGACGGCGGCAGCGACAGTTTCCCTTTCGACAGCACTGCCATCGAGGTCTCCGCTAGCTGTAAGAAAAGCAGCGGCGAAACAGGGAGCATCCTCAAGGCCCGCTATGACCACACGGTCAGAATCGGCCGGCAACCCCGCGGCTCCCAATACGTCCGGAGTCAACGACGACGCCTTTGCCGTAATGATACCAAGCGCTTTGCCGCGCGGAAGCATTTGTACCAGCAATGCACCGAGAAGTAGAGGTGAAAGCAGCACGGGCACGTCGACGGCATTGCGCACGGCGTCTTGATAACGCAACATGAACCCGCAGTTGGCAGTAATCATTTGCGCGCCCTCGCGTACGATCTCAATGGCGGCCAGGACCGCGGCAGAAGCGTATTTTTCGTAATCGGGTGCGACAAGTTCAGTGAATGAGAGGCCAGGGATGGTTTTGTAGCGAACAGGTACGCTCCAAGTGCTGGCATTGCCGACGCTGCCGGGAATGAATGGGCGGCTGAACTCACCGGTGTGGCCGATCCGCTCAAGGAGCAAGATACCCACCGGTGCGCCGTAAAACGCCTGGTTCGGGTACCGCGAGGCGAACCGGGACTTGCCTTGGGTGAGCTGAGATTTGTTCATCTAGCTACCCTCTCTCCACGGGGGCCAGTCCACCGGTGAAGGTCGGTCCAACCAGCGACCGTGCCAGCCACTCATAGCGAACGGCCAGCATTGTAAACTCGTCTCGGCGCTGCATTTCAACGGAAAACCCGCATTCGCCGATAAAAAACTGCGAGATCCGGTCTTTCATGCAAGGGGCTTGCGAAAGCTGTGCGCATACGTCCTCGCCCTCGATTTCATGGTATCGAGATGGAGCGTGCAGATGTCGGGGTGAGGATCTCGATATCCTACACCTGCTTTTCGGACAACATTAGCCTCGTGCCAGGGCTAGCGACCTTACGGTGCTCGTCCGAAGGCGCGAAGCAGCGTTGCGCTCAATGATGAGATTGATAACACGATGGCGGGCGGATGCGATCCATTAGATCGCGATAGAGGTCGATCGACATCGAGCGCTGGCGGTGGGACCGCGGGTATAGATATGAAAACTCAGTCGGGTTGCCGTGATCACACAGCTGATGAGGGTCTTTTGCGCTTGCACACTTGCCATAAGAAAATTCGCCTTTGAAGCTGTTCTCTAACACTCTAGCGCGATAGGCACTGGAGCGCCGCCGCACCTTGCCGGAGTAACAGGAAGCCAACTGGCTTTCGCGAGTAGCAAGGAGCAGCAAGGCCCGGTAAGCTCGCGAGGACTCCGCCAGGTGGCTGATTGCGATTGAGCTCAGCGCGTCCGCCATGCCAGCCAACGCTCCTGGATGTGATCTGCATTGGTTTTGCCATCTGGTCGCATTTCCGCGAGCCAGTTGGCGTCATCAATGATGCACTTCGAAGCGTTCTGCGAATTCGCGCTGACCTGCGGGATTAACTCGGCCAGCAGGTACTTTAGCGGATTTGTATTTTGCCCAGGGCCGGTACCGTGCCTCCAGCCGGCCACGATCTGCGCGCGCTTCAGAAAGACGATCAGCCTTTGCGCGTTGCCTGTATCGGGGCCCCCCTTCAGAACCGTCATGTATGTGTAGGTGACGTAGGCGCGCTCCCAGACAAAGCTGATCGGCGCGCCTTGGCGGATCGCGGCAATGAACGGCCATCGAACGCGCCCGCCAAAGCATATTCTCGGTTGATCAAGAGCTGGGGCTGCGCCGCCCGCGCTCCACTTGGTAATGTACCGTTCAGCTTTGCAAGCGCGCGATCGAGCTTGTCATCTGTCAGGGGCCAGACATCCTTATGTGCGACACCGGCGGCCAGGAGCGCAAATTGGATGGCGTGCTTACCGAAGAGAGTGTCAAGACCCCTTGGTCCCGGAAACTTCTTGACGTTCCAAAAATCTGCCCAGTCTCGGGACCAGCTCCCGAAAAGAGGCGCGCTGGTCGTAAGCAAGCACGATCGCGGACGCCAGCCCCACGACCGCGTCTTTGAGACGTGTATGCGGCGGCGCGTCGTCAAGCGCTTCTTGATCCCACAGACTGTAATCGATCTGCTCGGACATCCCGGCTTTGTGCATTGCCGGATAGGCCTCCGCCTCGATATAAGCAATGTGCCAATCGACGCGGCCAGCCTGGTGCATCGCCTTGACCCTGGGGCTCCCCTTTAATCGGCCACCACGTCTACGACTTTTATTCCGGTCGCCTTCGTGAACGGCTCATAGACGGATCGCCGAACACCTTGGGTAAAGGAGCCGCCATAGCTGAAGACGACTTCGCCGCTGCCGGCAAGCTTTTCCCGCGCCCAGGCTCTTGTGGTGTTGGCAATAATCGGTGGGCTGAGCAATGTCGCCGTCAACTGGAGAACGAGGCGACGGCTCGGGCCGCTACCGGAATAAGTCCCGGAGTCCCCTTTGGTCAGGACGCTCCCCCTCGTTATGCAGAACTATGTTGTTCGGCGTATAATTACGCATGAGCGTAGCCACCTAACCGGCACAAGCAGTGCATAAATCGGCGGGGATCGGAGAAATTCTGCAGAATTAGGGGCAAATGTCGCGAATCATCCGGCGCCGCTACGCAGGTTGTCAGTCAAGCAATGTCATGCCGTTCTTGACAACTTTGACGCCGCGCTCCTTCACGCTCGCTTCGAACGAGATCACGTTGCCATCCTTACACATCTCCAGCGTCATGGTCTCCCTGGGGTAGAGCGGTGATGAAAAACGCGCATGCCGCCTGAAGGCGCTGAGATCATAATCGGCATAGGTCTGCAGAATGCCGCGGCAGGTGATTCCGTAGGTGCACATGCCGTGAAGGATTGGCTTCCGAAACCCAAATTGCTTGGCGGACTCCGGATCGGAATGCAGCGGATGGCGATCACCGCAAAGCCGGTAGATCAGCCCTTGATCGGGGCGCGTGGGAATGTTGACGACCCGGTCGGGCGCTCGGCACGGCATTTGGTTTGGCTCGGGCGGACCACCGGCAGGCCCGCCAAAACCGCCATCACCACGCGCAAAATACGAAGTCACCAAGCCAGCCAGCGGTTCTTCATGGCTGCCCTTCAGCACCGTCTGGAAGCGGAAGACTGCCCCTTTGTGCTTGCCCTTGTCGTAGACGGCAAGCACGGAAGAGTCGGCCGTGATATGCGCGGCGGGCGGAAGCGTGCCGTGAAATGTGATGTCCGCCCGCTGTCCAACGCAATGGAGTTTAGATGAATTCACCAGGTTCAGCGAAGCCGGCTGCGACTGAGGCAAAGGTCGGAATGACCTTCAGTGGCCGCGCCGTCACTGTGGCCTCGTTCACGAAGCGAGCTCCTTCTTGTCCAGGGAATCAGCTCCCATGGCAATACCAAGAGCGTAAAGCAGCACATCGCGATCGCTATAGCTGTATTTTTGGTCGAGTCTCTTCATGGCCATCAGCTGCTCATAGTTGATTGGCATGTGATCTTTCCCCGCGCCAAGGCCTAGGCGGAACTAATAGAGCTTCGACTGCTTTCGTTGTTTGCGGAGAGAAACCAAGCAACGAGCATTCCTTGGTTTGGATTCTCTCTTCTAGCTAAGAACGATCACTCTAGGCCGCCTCTCATCCGGAGCAGGCGTGAATATCCTTCTTTGGTTCTCGCTTGTCGAACCGAGCCTTGCAGCTAATCGCCGGCTCGCTCGTCAAACTTCGTTGAGCTTCTTTTTGGTGATGAGGCAGTCAACGGCGACTAGCCCAGTCCCGCTGGCAGAAAGGATGACGGGATTGATGTCAATCTCGCCGATCTCGTCGGCCAGATCGGTGCAGAGGGTCCCGAAGTTGACAATGCAGTCGGCCAGTCCCTCCAAGTCCGCCTTGGCGCCGCCTCGCGCACCATGCAGAACGCTCGCACCGCGTAGCCGCCCAATTGCGGATTGCACGTCGTCCTTATCGAAGGGCGGCAGCAGCACCTGCACATCTTTAAGCGCCTCAACCCATATTCCGCCCAATCCCAAGGCGATGACTGGCCCGAATTGCGGATCGAAAGTTGCGCCCAGCATGATTTCCGGCCCAGATTTGGCCATTTCTTGCACGATGACGCCGGCGATCTTCACTTCGGGACGGTGAGACCGAACCGAAGCCATGATCTGCTCAAATGCCTCCGCCGCTTTCTCGGCTGAGGGAATATTCAAGATGACGCCCCCAACGTCCGTCTTGTGCACAATCTCGGCAGACTCGACTTTCATCACCACCGGGAAATCGAGCGTCCGTGCAATGCGCGCCGCCTCATCCGCCCGCGTTGCCAGCGCTTCGCGCGTGACCGGAATTCCATAGAGCGCGAGTAGACGCTTGCCCTCACGCTCCGTCAGAACGTCGTCTTTCGCCTCGCTCATGATGCGCGATGCCTCAGAGTAGCAAGCGCTGCGCCGGCCCCACTGGTCCGATAGGCGATCACCGGGTTTACGGCCGCGTTGGAACTCAGCATAGCCAATCAGAGCAGAGAGCGCCTTCAGGCCAGCAGCTAGCCCCTGCAGAAACGGCATGCCGTCAAATTCGGCCTTCGGCTCAATCATCGGATCCTTCGGATCGAGAGAGGTGTAGAAGTGACCGCCTGCAAGGCTCAAGATCGGGAAAACAACCTCTGGCGCCGACGCAGCAGCCCGCGTCAACGCTTGTCCGAGAGCCGAGCGCATATCCAGGCACGAAGGGAAGCCGCGGCCCCAGATCACCATGTCATACGCGCCACAGCTCGCAAGCGTGCTCAGCGATTCATAGATGATGTGCGTGTCATAGCCGCCCTGTGCGGTGAGATCGAGCGGATTGCCGACATTGCCAAACTCGGGAAAGACCGTCTCCAGCCGAGCCTTCGCGGGTGCGGGCAGCGGCGGAAATTCTATGCCGTAGGAATCGGCGACGTCGGACAGAATGCCTGCGGCGGTACCAGAGAAAGATGCGAACGCGACGCGGCGGCCGCGCGGCCGCTTCGTCGAAGACAGCGCAACCGCGGTCTCGATCAGATCGTCTACAGTATCGACCCGGATGACACCCAATCGTTTCAGAACGGCATCGATTGCCACGTCTGAACCTACGAGCGAGCCGGTATGAGCCAATGCCGCTTGGCGGGCCTTTTCAGAGCGGCCAACCTTGATCATCACAATGGGCTTGCCCTTGTCGGCCGCGCGCTCGCAGGCCTTTATGAATTCAACCGGCCGCCTGATCTGCTCGCAGTACGAGGTGATGACGCGTGTCTCCTCCTCGTCGACAAAATAATCAATGAAATCTGCGACATCGAGACATGCCTCATTGCCGACAGTGACCACGCGGCCGATGCCGATTCCGCGAGCCAGCAACGGCACGATCAAGCTGTAGACGAGAGTGCCGCTCTGCAGGATCGAGCTAATTCCGCCTGCCTTCATAGTGTGAAAGTCCAGCGGGACCGCCATCAGCTGATTGGCCGCGTTCATCAAGCCGAAGCAGTTTGGACCGACCAATGGGATGCCGGTTCGTGCGGCCCACTCCATAAGCCAGCGCTGCTTACTTTCGCCCTCCCCGGCCTGCTCGGCAAATCCGCTAGAAATGATCTGAATCGCGCGCACACCAGCGGCTTCACAATCCTCGAGGACTTCGGGAATAGCCTTGCTTGGAATGGCGACCATGGCCAGGCCAACGGGATGAGGAATGGCTTTCAAGCTCGGATAGCATGGCGCGCCCGAGATCTGCGTGTAACGCGGGTTCACCGCAACAACATCGCCTGAGAAGCCCCATTTCTTGATATTCGTGAGGATTTCGGTCGCGAAGCCTCCTTTCTGGGAAGCTCCCACAATGGCGACGGATTCCGGCTGAAAAAGCTGGCTGATCCTACCCGCCGTTCCCTGCTGAAGGTGGTCTTGTTGCAGCACACGATCAACTTGCATGTTAAACCTGTCAGTTCTTGTATTGCGTAACGCTGGCGTCTCGTTTGGACGAGGTCCGGTCCTATCGTTGGGTTGCTTGATCGCCGAAGAGGCCTCCGAGCGAGGCGAGCCGCTGAAGATGGTGGTCGGTATCGCCGAATGACGCGTCGATCATCGTTACATGCTTAAAGTAGTGCCCGATGCTGTATTCCATAGTCATACCAATGCCACCATGGAGCTGGATAGCCTGCCGTCCGAGCGCTTTGGACGACTGACCGATCTGCGCTTTTGCGGCCGACAGCGCCCGCTCCCGCTCGGTCACATCTCTCTCTCCCGCCATCATGGTGGCGTACGTCGCCATGGAACGCGACTGCTCCAATTCGACGAACATATCGACAGCGCGGTGCTGAAGCACCTGGAAGGAGCCGATTGTCGTGCCGAACTGCTTGCGCGTCTTCAAGTAATTGACGGTGATGGCATGCATTTCAGCAAAGCAGCCGATAGCCTCGGCGCACAAGGCCGCAATCGCTTCGTCTGCAACGCGTGAGATAATCGGGAAAGCGCCTGCCGGGTCGCCGATAACGTCAGCCCTCCCGATTCGTACATTCTGAAGCGTGATTTCGGCCGCGCGCAGCCCGTCCTGCGTGGGATAGGCGCGACGCATAAGGCCGGGCGCGTTAGCGTCAACCAGGAAAAGGCCAATCCCGTCCTTTTCTCGCGCGCCCCCCGCGGTTCGCGCCGACACGATGATCTTGTCCGCTGCATCGCCATGGAGGACAAGACCCTTGGTCCCGTTGAGCACCCAACCGTCCCCGTCCATCTTGGCCTGTGTTTCAACATCGAAGAGGTCATATCGCGACTGAGGTTCGGCGTACGCGAAGGCGAGTTTCATCCGACCTTCCGCAATGGCGGGGACGAGCTTCGAATTTTGGGCTTCATTCGCCCCACGCCGCAGGATGCCACCTGCGAGTACGACGGTTGCGAAATATGGCTCAAGGATAAGCGCCTTGCCGAAAGCTTCCATGACGATCATGGTCTCGACCGCCCCGGCGCCGAGCCCACCATGAATCTCCGCAAACGGCAGCCCGAGAAGCCCCAGCTCAGCATAGCGCGCCCACATCGCTTCACTGAATCCCAGGTTCTCCGTCCGGTACTTGCGGCGGTCCTCAAAGCTATAATGCTCACGCATCAAGCGCTCGACGCCATCCTTAAGGAGCCGCTGCTCCTCGGAAAGATCAAGATCCACTAGAAAATCCTCCTGAAACGGGGCCACATCTTCGCCCCTCAAACCGGTTAGAACGCCGCGCAGTCAGCAGCTTTGTTGTGTTTTGCTGAAGCGTCAGAGGCCGAGGACGACCTTGGCGATGATGTTCTTCTGGATCTCATCCGAGCCGCTATAGATCGGCACCTTACGTCCGTTGAAATAAGCGGGCGCAATCGGTCCAGCCCAATCGGGACCGATCGCTGGCTCCCCGCGCTGAAACTCCTCCTCTGATTGATACGGCAGCGCGTAAGGGCCGATCACATCCATCAGGAGCTCAGCGGTCGCTTGCTGGATCTCCGAACCCTTGATTTTGAGGATCGAGCTTGCTGGGTCCTGCGTACCCTTCTCGAGCTTCGATTGGTTGGCCACGACGCGGAGCTGCGTCATCTCAAGCGCCTTGAGCTGGACCTCGACGGCAGCAATCTTCTTGCGGAAATCGGCCCTGTCGATGAGCCGCTCGCCGCCGACGCGAGTGCGTGAAGCGAGCTCCTTGATGCGCCGGATACGCTCCTTCGAAAGGCCAACACAAGCAATCGTGACGCGCCCGTTGCCAAGAACAAACTTGGCGTAATCCCAGCCGCGATTCTCCTCGCCGACGAGGTTCTCGACAGGAACCCGCACGTCGTCAAAGAAAACCTCACAAACTTCGGGATAACCGTCGAACAACTGGATCGGACGCACGGTAACGCCCGGCGACTTCAGGTCGATCAGGAGAAAGGAGATGCCCCGCTGTTTCTTGGCGTCAGGATCCGTCCGAACCAGGCAGAAGATCCAGTTGGAATATTGCGCCAACGAGGTCCAGATTTTCTGGCCATTGACGATGTAGTGGTCGCCGTTGCGCACGGCCCGCGTTTTGAGCGACGCAAGATCGGAACCGGCTCCCGGCTCGGAGAAGCCCTCGCACCACCAATCGTCGACGTTTACAATGCGCGGCAGGAAGTACTTCTTCTGCGCTTCGTTGCCGAAAGTATAAATAACCGGCCCAACCAAGTTGATGCCGCTACCGGCCGGCTCCGGCGCCGGCGTCTGGCTCACTTCCTCGCCGAAGATGTACTGCTGGACTGGTGTCCATCCCTTGCCGCCGTACTCGATGGGCCAGTGCGGTACGGCCCACCCCTTCTGCGCCAGAATGCGCGTCCAGCGCACCTTATCATCCTTGCTAGGATGCCGGCCCGCAATCAGCTTTTCGCGGATATCTGCAGGGATTGCGGAGCGGCAGAATGCCCGAACCTCGTCGCGGAACGCAAGTTCGTCAGCGGTAAAATTCAGATCCATCGATGCTTCCTAGTTGCGAACAGCGCGCCGATTGTTGATTGTTGGCAATATACCAGGCGCCGAATTCAAAAATCCCGATTCCAAACGGAACGAAGCCGAAATTCTGCGATATAGTTCAAAATCGCGAAGTTTTTCTGCGCCCGGAAGCTGGGTTGTCGCGGTCGCCGTCGTAATCAGGCTCAACTTAGCTAAGGGCCGGATCTTAAAGTAGGATGTTGGCCGTGACCGGGCGCGCCTTCGAATTTTCTCCGATAAGCGGAGAAAAGCGTTCTCTCGGTCGCGCTCCTGGCGATGCAAAACTTACCGGTTGAGCATCGCTCCTTGTGGAATAGAGCATAGCTCGCAGGCTTGCGCGAGAGGTCTCGAGCATCCCCTAGCACCCCGCGCCGCGCCGCCAGCAAGGTTCGCTTCTGGGTGCGTCATCGCGAGCGCAGCAGATGATCCATCATCGCTGCCCTCCCAAAGATTGCCTGCTCAGAAGTGAGATCGATCCTTCAACGTCCCTGAAACACGGGTTTTCGCTTCTCCGCAAAGGCCCGCACGCCCTCTTTGTGATCGAGCGTTAATTCCGCTTTTATCAGGTTCTCGGCCTCATGGTCCATCGACTCGAAAAGGTCGGACGCCGCCGCGTGATCCAGATTGTCCTTGATACAGCTAAACGCGAATGTGGGCCCCTGGGCGAGTGAAGCCGCAAGCTCAAACGCGGATTGGGGTAACTCCGCGTCTGCCA
>Ga0214542_1008700_pt1 | contig 16459 bp, 10 predicted proteins | sample CNSS1metaG_FD_160096 | JGI IMG/M metagenome (GOLD analysis project Ga0214542, IMG submission 160096) | Root nodule microbial communities from cowpea collected in UCLA plant growth center, Los Angeles, California, USA - CNSS1 | ecosystem: Host-associated > Plants > Roots > Nodule | place: USA... | reverse complement strand
TTTTTTGAAACATGGTGTTGTTGCTAGTTTAAAAATGTTGTTGGTTCTGTATTATTTGGTGCAAACCTTATCGGTGAAATGTATGTTAAAATCCTTAAGTGTAAGGAAATAATTCTTAGGTTATGATATGATGATGATGCATGGTTTATCTTTTGATGATGTGACACGATATGATGTGATTACATGTTGAGTTGAGGTATTTTTGATATTGTGATGAGATGTTGCATGTATGTGTATACATATATGATGAGACAATATGAATTCTAAAATATCTGTAAAGCTAGGATGGTTCTTTTACCCAGAGGGCTTTGTCGAGTTAGGGTAAAATGGTTTCTTTCAGCCATAAGTCTTTGGCATGAGCTTAGCAAGAGTATTCTTACCCAAGGCTTTGAAAAGTGGGTAGAGTTGTTGCTTGTAAGTCTATGGAAAGCAGGGGAAAGGCCCTCTCCAAGAGAGAATGTCATACCTTTGGATATTACATGGTGGTAATATGTTAATGATTGCATGTTTTGAGTGTGGGAACATGTGATGGGTGGTTATCTTGGTTAAGTAATGCATATGCTAGGATAATGCGAGATAAGTTATATGTGGGAAATATACTGTGTAATGAGGTTTTAATTGGTTAGCTCACCCTTGCTTTTGTGTATTGTTATGTTATAAAGTGTTTTTGTCGCCTAAAAGACTCCGTCAAAACCAATTTTCCCTTAAAAATGCAGTATAGGGAGAACCTTGGGAATCAATCCATGGACATGGCTAAAGTCAAATTCAAGATTTATGCTTGAATTGTAGTGGGTAAATTTACTCAAAATCAACTCTTAAAAATTAGAAAACACAAAATCATCAAATGCAAAAAAATGCTATAACTATGCATGAGTGCATGACATGTAAGTTGGTCCAAATTCATTAAATTCGAAATCTGTCCAAAATCAAGAACATATTGTAACCTTGAATTGGGATCTTTTGATCATGCAATTGAAAATGTAATGATGTAGAATAATTATAATTTATCTTAATTGCATTTAGAAATTGGAATCACTCGATTTGGTGCACTACACCCAAAGTTCTCAATTTAATGAACATTAATTCTCAAATTTGAGCAGAAATGCAATTTCGATCAATTCGACCAACTCGTGCAATGACAATGCAATTAAAAATGCAGAAAACTTTGTCATGATGCCATGAATGAAACCCCCCAAAACAATTTGCAACAACAATCATTGAAATCTCACAATCACAGAATTATGTAGAAACGCGAATGAATGAGATGCATAACTTCGAATTCGGCGATTCATGGAAGGAAATGTCAAATTGATGATTCAAATCGCTTGAGGAACATCCAAGGATAATGAATGAAGCTCAAGAACAAATCAAAAAGCTTAAATCACGCGAAATTCAAATGGAATAATGTATCTATGTTGAACGTGAACGAGAAAATGTAGAGGGATGTGAATTGGTGAAATAGTAATGGAATTGGGTGTGTGATGGTTTCAAATGCTTGGGAATCATCATAGGAGTGCATACAAATTTACACAACTTAAAATGATTGAGAAATCACTGCGAAATTCAATGGAATAGTTATTATGGTGTGTGTGAACGTGAAAATGGTGCAAAATTGGGATTTTTGTGATTTGATGGTGGAACTTAAAATTAAGCTACTAAACAGTTAAAGAAACTTAAAAGTGATGTGTGTGAAATCGTGGAATGAAAAGAAACTCGAAATTGTAGCAAGAGTGTAATGAAGTGGAGAAATATGAGTGAAATGAGCTTGGCTGACGCCCTATACCACCCGGGAAATGCTTGACGCCCTATATGAGTGAAATGAAATGGCCTTGAATCCAACCCATTCATCTTGTTTACTCTGAAACAATGATGTATAGAGGTCTTTTGGACACAACAATTCATAGGCCTAGTTCCAAAACCTAGATTTGATAAGGTAAGGTGGTGTTCAAGCTCAAAAAGTGGTAGTCAAGGTGGTGGTTTAGTGGAAAATGATGATGAACATTATGAAACCATAGACCAAATGAATAGTACTAAAATTTTCATTCATTGAAGCTCAAATCTAGATAACAATACCAAAAATGAGTACAAGGAGTTGCCCCAACCTTCCTCTCACTAAGGCTTGAGCTATCAAAGCTTACAAAAGCAAAAATGGAATGAAAATGGGTGATTTTTGAGGGAATTTCCGGTCTGCTGCATGAGGTGGTGTGCTACTGTCAAAATGTGGTCATGGAATGGTCCAAGAAATCTGCAACCTCCCTAGGAGGCTGCTGGGTCGTCCCCCCTTGCCACAAAAATCAAATCTACCTTAAAACTTACTCTACATTAAGCCACTTCTCACCAATTGAGCCCAAACTTCCATGTGCAGCCCCCTCTAAGATTTTTCGCAATCACAAGGCCCAAACCAATCAAAATTAGTGTCTTAAAGTGCTCCAAATGATTGGCTCTTGATTTGAAGTCCAAATGGCAAAAATCAACTATAAAGTCAAACATGTCATTTTTGCACACTTCATGCTTTGCCACCAACTTGACCTTGCTGCTATGTGAACTCCTAGGCCGTCAATTCTTCAATTAAACCTTGCCTAAGGATAGAATACCTGCAAATTTATCAAAAGCTCAAGTGGAAGGATTAGCTCTACCTATACATTACTTGAATAACTAAGCTAAAATGACCAAAAACATGAAAACTAAGACATTTGCTCAATTGACCCTAAACCTCAAAATTTGGTGTTTGACCCCTTCCAACAAGTGTAATTAGGCATTTATAATGATTCCACAAGGTCAAATTACACAATTTGAAAGAATTTCAAAAAGTCAACTATAAAGTCAACTATTTCATGGTTTAAAGGCTAAATGATCAAATTTGACTCTTAACACTAGGTTTGACTAACCTAAGACCATAGGACTCAAAATATGATGCAACCACACTCAAATTATGTTTAAAAACACTCTATAAACACTAATTCTATGAAAATGCGAAAATGACCCTAAGTGAGGAATCTAACCTAATATGCTAAAATTAGCTATTCTAGAATGGCAAAATGAACACTTTGACTAATGAAAACTAACCAAATTTAAGACACATCATTGTATTTATACGATAATCGTATAATGTCAGTGTTATACGGAAGCAAATGTGGATGCAGATGCTAGTGGGAAAGCTTTCTGAGAGTTTTTATGAAAATCAGTTGGAGGTGTTTACTTTTGAACAAGGCAAATGTATTAGTTTGACTGAGGTTTGAACTTGCAATGACTTCTAATGAGTTTTGGTTTAGACGAGTTAAACTAGTTTGGTTTACTTTATTATTGCTTTACTTTGAATAATAAAGTTTTGCTCAAATGCCTTTTTGGCAAGTGGTTATTGAAAAAAAAATATTGTAAAGTTTCCTATTTAATAGGTGGTATTAAAGTTTTATATTTTGGAATTTTGGCAATTATAAAATTACACATGACATCTCAAAAGGGGTACTTCAAGGTTTAGATGGGTTAGAGGAATGACCTTTAAGCCAATCACATAGCATTCTCGTGCCATTTTCTAATCTACATGAATGGTGATAATGTCACCATGGTCGGATAGAAACTTCATTGTTGGACAAAAACAATTGCTTTTAAGTCGGTCAGACATGGATGCCCCCTATAACACATTTATAATCTATTGGCTTCCGCCAATAGGTAGTGAATTTTAACCTTTTGACTTTTGCAACTGTTGTCACCGAATTTGGTTGTGACTTTAGTTTTAACTTGTCATATTTTTCAAACATGGGACTCAGCCAATTTGTCGGGAGCTCTATTTTAGTTATTTCTTCGGCAAAGATATATCATTTGGCCACGTCCCGAAGGTTGCGTATGACATGGGTAGTTTGGTCTAGGTTAGGCCATAGCTACGTTAATTTGTTGGTATTGCCTTTATGGTCCTAGGAGAGTTAGCTCAGCTTAGACTTTGGCTTCAAGGGGGACCATCTCACTCAAGATTTTGTTTCATATGCACATTCACAACTTTTAACGATTTTATCTTTTCAACATTCTTCCGCTTTAAATTTTTTTATCTCCTTTCTCAAATCAAAGAGAATTTTTGCATGATCCATATGGTTCTCTTCCAAGCACTCGTAGAGGGTTACCACTTGACTTACCATTCTTCTTGTAGTGACCATAAGGTGTCTTAAGATTTCTCGGTTTCGCGGTGGGCGCCAAAATGTTCTTTCAAGGATCGATTAATCTTGTGACACCTAAAGTTTTGCTACATTTTCTCTATATACTTTAGTCTTCCCAATTATCTCAGTATTTCCAGTCTTTTTGGTCTCATATGTTTCTTATACTCCTGATCTTGTCGGTGTGTCAGAGTTAATTATAGAAGACACTCTGACGATCAAGTGAGTTTTCGGTTACATAATTATATGCATTCAATGCTTTATTTATGAACCACCTACCTCTTACCTAGATATGGGCCAAAGCCTTTCCTTGGTTATTGTGAAGACCCAATTATTCTCTAATAATGCTTTGATTCTAAGGTAATATGTTGAGTGCGTTAACTATCTTTTTAAACTACCACTATCATAGTTTGTTCTTGGCATAGTTGTATGAGGTGTTGTATAGGCCTTTGTTTTGTGTTACCGGAAGATCCGACAACACACAACATCTGCGCATAAGATGAGTAGCACTCGGTGCCAGATGCTTGACTCCGCTCTCGTTGCCGATTATACAAAGACTTTGTTGTGTAAAGAAATATTATCTTATCTGTATCTTTAGTGTTGGCACCGTATAGTACATATGCCAAGCAGTGGTATTCATTATATTTTTGTGTTCATTTTACTCAGATTTCTAGATTGGAAAACTAGCACCCTAAGCAATTTTGCTAGTAGACATCATTAATTCACCCAGTGGGACAACGTTGCCTGAATTATAGAGACACTTGCAATGTAATTGATTTACTTATTATGTATTGGCCTAGTCCGTCAATCTTTTATTGTATGTTTTTTCTTCTATTGAATTCTTGCGTTACAAATGATCCTTACTAAAGGCTAATTGTGTTGTGAACATGTTAGAGATGATAATCAACATGGTGAGGTATTAGCACTACGAAAATTTACTGAGAAAAAAACAGTAAATTAGTACTTTCCCACTGGGAGAGGTGTAAGTCGCTTGAGGGTTAGAGATTTCTTTTCTAAACCCAACAAATGAGTGAGAAAGATCAGCCGAAAAAGAAATGAAGAAAGAGAACTTAGAAGAAAAAGCAACGGAACCAACCGAAAAGGTTTCAGGGGACACACAAGAAGCACAGGACCCAGAGCAAAAGAGAAACGAAGAAAATCAATTCTACTCTGTTTCGGAACCCTCACCATCCATCACTGTCAGTTCTCCTTCCCTCCGAACCCACAAATCCCCTTCGCCGCCACTTCATTCTCTCACCGATTCGCCCATCTCCGATGGCCACTCCTCCCCGCACCCTCAAAAGCAGCCACCCGAATCGTCATCTGACTCGTCGATTTCGGACGGCCACTTCTCGATCGCCGACCAGCATCTCTCTCCGCCGGTGGTTACGGCTCATCGGTTCCAAGTGGAGCACGCGGTGGTGACCAAGGTCGATCTTGGTGCCGAGGAGGGTTTCGTAAAGGACGTCGAAGAAGCCACCGGAGCCGCCGGTAATCGACGACTGAGACCGGATGTGTCTGGTTTGTTAAAGACGAAAAAAATCGCGTCGTGGAGCAAGCTCTTGTTGGGTCTTCGAATAACCGCTTTTGTTTTCTGCTTGGCATCTTTCTCGGTGCTGGCCGCTGATAAGAAACGCGGTTGGGCTCTCGACTCTTTCTATTTGTACAAGGAATTCAGGTAGTATATTACTGAGGTCGATCTAGCTAGTTGTTTATGTAATAACGAGTTAAGGGGTTGGTTTTATATCTTGTGTTTGATTTTGCAGGTATAGTTTGTCAGTGAATGTGATTGGATTTATGCATTCTGGGCTGCAGATTTGTGATCTGTGGCGGTACTTGGCTACGGGAAAGCACGTGGTGGATCACCAGCTATGGGGTTATTTCACTTTTGCACTGGATCAGGTAAAGCTATTACTCTGTTCTCTTTGATTTTAATGGTGTTTTATCTACCAACTAGTTCACTATCGATAGAAGCCTCGCTTGGCTTTTGAATTTATTCAATCAGAAATTTTGTTGTGTTGCTTGGTGCTTGCGTGATTTGTGCTCGATAATGATGATAATTGAATGATTTGAGGAACCACAACCGAAGACTATTGTTCAGTTGAGTTGACGGGAGTGGGAGTTGGGAATATTTGTTTGTGAAAACTAATAATCAATCCTGTGAGAAATGTAAAGTATAACACCTTTCGGACACCTTTTTACTCTCTTTCCATGTTTTGTGTTGTCGTTTGCTTTCTTAAAGTTGGTCATTTGTCTTATTGATTTTTTAATTCATACCCCATCTATACTTTTCTTTCTTGTTAGCTGTCTTACAACACAGTTTGCTAAAATCAATTTTGGGTTGTCTGAAGTCGAACTTTACTATGATGGTAAAATGTTCAGTAAAAACAGTGGAATGGGACAACAAAAAGTTATGTCCTTTAATTTTGGAGTATTTATATATCTTCAATAATTAGTCCTTCAATTTTGAGTTGAGTTTGTTTCAAATGAGTTATTGTAATTTGAAAAAAAAAAAGACTTGATTTAGACCCTCGACTCAAATGTTTTATTATGTACATAAAAGTCAGCTTGAGTAATTCGAAGTAGGCTGATGATAAGAATGCAAAATCGAATTAGGTTGTTATGCAAACAACTTATAATTGTAAGTCATCTAAGCAAAATCCTTAATGATATTAAGGGAAAAGGACAAGAAGAAGCATTTTTTATTTTCAAATTACAAGGACTAAAAGGGTCAATTTTAAATTTGAAAGACCGAAAATAAAGTTACTCTAAATTCGAGGTAGTCTGTTATTTTTTTTATTGTTTAAATAATGAAACTCAATTTGAGACTAAAACGCTCACTTCAAACAATAGTAAGGGTTAAAATTTTAATTCTTGAGTTTCAAAAAATTTGTAAATTCCGATATTACAAAACGTCATGTAATTGATTTTCTTACAGAAGAATTTTAAAACTTAATTCTTTCAACACGTTATTTCAACTGCAATAAGTTTGTTTGGAAAGCCATTAGAGCAGCATTGAACAGAAATATTGCACTTTTCAATGCATTAACGAAGAAGTATTGTCAATAAAATAGAAATCCAAACACATACTACTTGTTTCAATATGTCAACTGTCTTTATAGCAAATTTTGGTTCAAAGGTAACCAAATAAAAATCACCTCACTGCTATAGAAATGGACTATACTGTATACATCCATTCTTGTTTTTTCACCAGCAAGAAATAAATGATGGTGGTAGTATTAACCTTACCATAATGAGTGCTGATTTATGATTTTTTTGTCTCACTTCTAGAATGAATATTTATTAAAAGGATGGCTAAGATTATAGGCTAAATGCTCACTTCTACTCTAGACGTTCTAATTGAACTTATAATCGTTGATTATAAACCTTACCAGTTGCTGAAGTTCTGGTTTTAAAATGCAGATATTGACATACCTTCTTATGTCATCATCATCATCGGCTGCCACTAGAGCTTATGACTGGATATCCAATTGGGGCGAGGACAAGTTCCCCTACATGGCAAATGCATCTGTGGCTTTGTCTTTGGTTGCTTTTGTGGCCTTTGCCTTGGCCTCTCTTGTCTCAGGTTCTATCATTGTAAGATTCAGATAATATATACATACATATACAGTGTGTGAGATGTGCAAACTCTGTCTGCTCCACTAGATTAAATTTTATCCTTTGTTTGGAAATTGTGCTATATTTTCGGCAAGCATACTCACTTTGTACAGAAAGGGAAATTCTGTTTGTGTTAATTTTGTTTGTATGGATACAGGTAGATCAGCTTGTGGAACTGGCATCTATATGAATACTCACTTTGGAATTTTAATGAAGATGGTGTTTTATTTAGATTACTTTAATTGGGTGGTTGGTAGATTTTCTCACATTTTAGCGATTTACAGGCACCACGGGCGCATGTAAGAAAAGAGTGAGCATGTGTGAAATGTAACAAGTATTTTGATTAAATTAATTCACTATATTTTAAATTTTAGAAGAACTTTTCATGAAAATACGAAAATAAAATACTCATAACACAGTTTTAAACCGTACAAGATCTTTTATTAGTAGTGAAATTTTACTACAAACAAAACAGAAATAACATAGAAGGAATAACAGTAAAAAGTTATGAATTCTTAAAATAAAGATATGAATCATAAGAACATAGATATGATCGTGCTTTAATTGAAAGGCAACGTTTTAAATCAGTAATAAATGTTACTAAATTTTCTAAACCAACAAAACACTTCAAGAAGAAAATTGTTCGTGTTTAGTCAGCAAGCGAAAGTAGAGATAAATTTCATATATATGCTATCGATGTAAGACTCACTTCTTTTGTCCTATGTAAGATATTTTGTAAGATCTGAACAATTTAAAGAATTAAATAAATAATTATTTAATAATAAATGCGGGTACTGAAAGTTTTTATGGTATTAAATGCTAACTTCCATGATGTGGAAAAGTACTAGCTCAAATGATTGAGAATACTTAATTGTATACTTAATTGTGTGAGAGGACTTGAGTTGAGTCTTATGTATACCAATTGTGTGTTATTTAATTTTGTTGTTTTCTTATGATTTGTTTGAGCGTGATAAGAGGGTATAAAACTCTAGATTTATATAAATTATCATGAAACATGATTTGGTTGAATTGGTTGTGCACTTGCTTTGAAACTTGATGGTTGTGTTTTCAAACCTTGGCTTAAGCAAAATAACTTTCTTTTTACTAAAATCAATTTTTGGCATGAAGGTGAAAGGACACCAAAACCCTAGCTACAAATAGGCAGCCAAGAAAGGCCGGAAAGACCACTCCTAATGAGCCTTGAATGTCAATTTATTCTTCCTTAATGCCAAATTCGTTTTTTCTCCATCAAGTCTCATTAAGGCAAAAATTTAGTGGGAATTGGGAGGGAGAGAGAGTGCTTAGGAGTCTAGCAAGGTGTGAGTATTGAGGGGAGAATGATTCTGAGCGTGTGGGCTGAATTGGGAGACTAATTGCAGTGGTGTGAAGCTAACCTAAGGAAGTCACGTTGCCAACACCAAAAGAAAGGAGATTTTAGCATTTGTCAATTGAACAAGGAATATTCAGGTTAAGGGAGTTCTATTTTGTGTTTTGTATGTTAAATATATGATTTCGTGCTAAACTTGATGAATGGTGTGTGTCTTTCTACGTTTTCGTTTGAATTTCGTTGTGTTTCTGGAAAATTCCAAAAACCGCCTGGTGGTGTTGAGGGAGCCCGCCAGGCGACGCATGCTCTAGAACCTAATTTTGGGTTTTCTCTATGAACCGCTTGGCAGTTACGTGCTGCCCGCCAGGCGACACATGTTGGCTCACCTAGTTGCTATGTTTACTGGTGTTATGTGATGTTGATGGTGCTTGGTTGTAATCTTTATATCAATTTATAAACATTTACATGTATGTACATGACGAAAATTGTATGAATTGGTGCAATAATGAATGAATCCTGACCATGGTTGGGAATTAGGGTTCATGTGGAAATTGGTAATGATGAAATATGTTTTTTGTTTAGGATTGAAGTATTGTTTTCATGAAAATGATATTAAGATGGATTAGCATGAACTTGAGTGAATTTGAACATTAAAATCATGACACGAACTATGCTAGAAGTGTGAATTGGGTTTTTAGGGTGCATACAGGTGTGGAAAAATCTAGCCAGAGGCCAGTTTTGGATGCACCGCCTGGTGATCGGAACTGCTGCCAGGCAACACCTCAGAACAAGGACACATTTGATGTTTGTTCTGAAAGTTTTGCGTTTTGGACGTTATTGAATAATTCTAAGTGAAATTGAATTAGTATGCAGAAAGTATGGAAAATTAAACGCGTATGTATATGGATGAAGTTATGTATAACTTTGCAATGAGCCTAAAAGTGGTTGGCTGTACTAATCCAGATGTTTTCAATACCTAATTGGGGACCTTACTTGAGTTGAAATTGGATTGATTATATTCCAATTGATGTGTGGTATTTTTCCAATTGTTTGAGTAAGGATATGCTATTAATTGAGAAAATATGCTAAGTGAAAGTTGTGAAGTGTGATATAGTGTAGTGGCTGTTTTTAAATGTTTGGTTGTATGTGATAGGCTATAATTCAGAATGTATGCTAATTTGGTAATAAGAGTGAGATTAATTTATGTGATATGGTATGGATGGTGCGTTATCCCTAGACATTGGTCGTTGTGGTGGTGGTTTTGTTATTAAAGTTTATGTGCAATATTGACCAAATTGTGGTGGTATGAGTTTACATAAATATTAGACTATATGATTATAAGACATGGAGAATGTTGAGTGGAATGTGGCATGTTTAAAGTAGTAAATGAAAGAGAGTATGTGGGCATGATAATAATTAATTTAATGGCATGACTCAATGGGTGTATTATGATCTAGTTATAAAACTATGACCGGAAAACCATACTTGTGCTATAATTTGGTGTGTTGTGTGAATGGGGTCCTTTAGGACCTGTTCTAAATGCCAAAAACCAGTAGCAATTGCGCTACTAGTATGGCGCCTGGCGGCGCGGGTGAGCCGCCAGGTGATAGCTACCTAAAATAGTGGCAGTGGCCACTGTACGCGCGTGGCGCCTGGCGACAGTGTTGGTTCCGCCAGGTGGAAGAGGTGTGGCCGAAGCCTTGAATGACACTTGGAGCCTGGCGGCGCGAGAGGTGCGCCAGGCGGTCTAGAACCAAGTTCCGCCTAGCGAAGCGAGAGGCGTGCCAGGCAGTTTTGGAGGAAGTTCCTGATGCGATGCTTTGGTTGGGGGCCCAGTTACGAGTGTAACTTGTATTAAGGTAACATGTGGCCATTCGAGGTTGTAGCCTGGTGGTTTAGGAAGTCCAGTGGAGTGTGCGAGATCGTGGCTCATATGGCGATGTTTCGGATGATTGCCCTCTTCAGTGCACCTGATTGAGTTTGGTAGTCTGAGGACAACTACAGACTTCGGTTCGTTTTGGGGAACTCCACTTGGTGTCATGGAATATGGTCGTGGCAATTCATTCCCACGTGTGGACTTTTAGGTGGTGACATGTAGTCGAAGGGGCGAGTAGACACTCGTACAACAAAGGTCGATCAGTGTACTCACCAAAGTGTGTAGAATCAAGAGGTGTCTAACGTAAGGGTTGAAAGTTGAGAAACTGAGGAATGGGAAATGCTAACACGGGTTATAGTTTTGAGATGCTTTAATTATGTCATGTTGTATTGTTTATTTTAATTGAGTCAGGTTATTGTTTATTTGAGTTGTATTGTTTAGTACTTTCTTTTTTTTATTTTAAATAAGCAATTTTTGGCTAGTACCTTACACCCTAAAAGTTTAAGCGTTTAACCCCATCTATTAGGCCTAAGGGCCAACCCATAGGGTGCCCCCAAAGACTCACTTTCAGCCTCTTGGTTTCTCATTCTGCAATCTCTTGTAAAACAACTCACTTCCTTTTTCTCTTCTCTCTAACAAAGAGCTCTACTAGGGTTTGATCAAGGGTGTCCTCCGAGGTAGCTAAGCTCCGTTTATTCCATGTAAGTTAATCCCCAACGGGTATTTTCACTTCCCTAGCTCTGTTGTCGTGGTTCCGACTAGGGTTATCTTAGTAATCTCATTTTTGGTTCTGGTGTCAGTATTTCCAGCTCACAAATCAGTTCTTGGAGTTGTAGTAATTGTCTATTATGTGCTTGTACCTTCCGCTAGCATCTGTTCAGGTTAGGGATGCTATACTTTTCATGCTTTTATAAATACATTACTCGGTTTGTATCTGTTTAGTGCTCCAAATGATTTTAATGTGCTTTAATGGCATGAAAAAGATTTGTATGTTGTTCGGGATGGTTTTCTGTCTTGTCACGCACGATAGTAGGGGAGGTTCTGCTAAACTCACCCAGGCAAGCTGTTGGTCGCTCAAAATGAAAAGCTATCGCTTAAGCGAAAAGCTCTAGCCTGAGCGAGAACAACTATAACCCACCCTTCTCTATAATTTGAGGGCTCGCTTAAACGAAGGCCACTCGCTTGAGCGAGAGTAGTGTCACCTGGGCGAGATGGGCTAGCTTGACCAAGACCTCGACGTGCCCTCTGTATGCATTCTCGCCCAAGCGAAATCTAGTAGCTTGAGCGATGGATTCCTCTCACTTGAGCGAGAGCTCCTTTGCCTGAGCGAGATTGACAGGGTTGGTTGGATGCATGTATGTTTCACATGATTGAATGATTGGTTGCTTTAAACAGTTCAAGTATGATACCTTGTATGCTTTATATGTTATATTGGGATATGGGATTGATGAGCTTGGCATGATATGCGTATGAAACATGGTTGGATGGTTGGTTGTATAATTGCATGAGATTGGTATACATGATAATTCTATGATTGGGTTGAAGATGCATGATTATGGTATGGTTAGGACGTAATTCCATGACCCTCTTGGTGAGAGCTCATGGTGGTGCCTCATGGTCAGGACGTAATTCCATGACCCTCTTGGAGAGAGCTCATGGTGGTGCCTCATGATTCAGACGTAATTCCATGACCCTCTTGGTGAGAGCTCATGATGGTGCCTCATGGTTAGGACGTAATTCCATGACCTCCTTGGTGGAAGCTCATGGTGGTGCCTCATGGTCAGGACGTAATTCCATGACCTTTTTGGTGGGAGCTCATGGTGGTGCCTCATGGTTAGGATGTAATTCCATGAAGGTTTCATGGTGGTGCCTCATTATATAATTTAGTAAGGATTCAAGTAAGGATTGCATCCTGAAACTCTAAAGAGTCAGTTAGTCTCATGTAGAGCGTACTAACTCGAGTGGTGAGAGTAGTAGGAGGCCCTAGTCTTTGGCAGGATAATGGCCTTAGATTTTTTAAGGCCAACATTGTGCGTGGTAGGGTGAAACATATTGGCAATGGCTTTCAGAGTAGTAGAGGCCACCACAAGTGCAAGCATTAAGTGATTCTGACTAATTATATGTATTTGGATAATTGAGTCTTAGAGTCTTGCTTGTTGGTCATCATATGCTTGGTTGATTTATGATATCTTGACTTTTAAATTGTATGATAAAACCCTTTTTCACTCTAGCTTACCCTTTCTTTTTGCTTGTGTGTCTCGTGTGTGGTTTTCTCGTTTTGCGATGATCATCAATTTATTGGTGTGAGCAAGTGTGAGAACTTTTGGTGATCATAGTGGCGACAGGAATGCTGCAGCTTAGTTGGGCATGGTTTGGTGTTGGGCTCGCTGTTGAGCCCATGTTGAAGAGTTATTATTATATTGTAATCCCTTGCTTTTGAGCAAGCTTTTGGTCATCTGTTGAATCTTTTTGTATGTTAAGGGTAAAATGGTGTGCCTTAGTTTTCTTTATTTAATACTTGGATGGCTACGAAATCCTTATACTTTAAGTCATGTGCCCTTGTATATTATAATATGTACGATGATGGGATGTTACATTTATGGTATTAGAGCGGTTCGTCTATAGGATGACCTGAGGGTTCTGGGTTTGTCATGCCTTGTTAGTGTTAGAGTTCGAGTTTGGTAGAGTTTGTCTGTGAAACCGAAAGTATTAGGAACATAAAACCTCTTGATAAAGTAATGAGGGTGCACACTCATGATTGGATCAAAGGTTGATTTCCTTTCTTAATTCTAATGGTTTGGGGGAAGAAGGGTGATAGACAAAAGGTTTGGTTGTCTGTAGATGATGGGGTGTTGCTTTGTATGTTCTGGTTTGTCTTGTTACACCTCTATGCTTTGTGTATGGTGTCTACGGAGATAAGGGAATGCAGATCCAATGTCAACTTGGTCTACTTACCTCTACAAGTGTTGGATGAGGTCCTTGAGACAACTTCTTGCCTCAGAGATAGGAAGTTGAGGTATAGTGTATATCGTAAAGCAAGGAAAGCTAAGTTTTGGGTTAATAGACCGGAGAAGATGCTAGAGTTCATAAGACAACGTTTGGTCAGAGGGAGCTTCAAGGATAGGTTCTTGGAAACAAATACTACAAGTTTTCTGAAAGGAGTTGAATCCAAAGGTTAGAACAATGAAAGGTACCAGTGCATGCAAGTGTAACATCGTTTGAGGAAATCGACTTGATTTTACATCTTGACAATGTTGAGGTTCAGAGCTATGTGGATACACAGTGTTAGGAGAAGTGTCATCAGATATAATAGTATGGTTATATCTAGTGCCTTCTTGGATTGGTAGAAGAGGCGAAATTGGCAAACCACAAGTTGCAGAAGGTGGTGAGATTGCTTAACAGTGAGAAGATTAAGAAAGGAGAAGACAGTGAAGTGTAAAAAGACGGCAAACCCTCTAGTGGAGGGCGGAGATGGATAAGAGTTGATGGAATCAGTCAGCTAAGATGAATTCTCCTAAGTAGGGGGAAAATAAATTGTGGATAGGAAAGATGTGGCATAAAGGTTTCATACTAGGTTCAATAGTCAGAAGGTGATGAATGGTCTTTTCAAATTGTTAGTAGGATGTTTCAAGGAAAAGTAGTTCCCGAGAGCAGAACAATTGACCTTAGATATAAGGTGAGAGGTTTCGTGAACCAGAAGGAGAGGCATATCTTTAAAGGTTATTCTTGAATGGAAGGACAACCCAATTGATGTCCGAGCACAATGATGGAGGAAATGAAAAGAAAAGTTTTGAGTTGTTGACATGGTGTCTACGATAGGTAATGCTAAGGTGGTTAGCACGAATAACCTCATCCAAATGTGCAGATTACGAAGGTGATGCTTGGACTAAGGGTCGGTTTTTCTTGGGGTCGTATACCTCTTGGTGTCGCCAATATGGTGAACGAGTCAGGGTCAAATGCAAGGGGGAGTAAGAATTAAGACGGTGGTTTTACAATAGTTATAATCAAGTGAAGACTCTTCAAGTTTTTGGTTTGTCCTGTAGTGGTCCGAGGATTCAAATTCAAGTCGATTTGAATTGTTCCCTTGGTAAGGGTGGGATATAATATCAAAGATGAATTGGATGTATTTCTAAACCTCATTCCTATCAGATAGATGCCCCGCAGAGTGATGTCCTTCGATTCAAGGAGAGAAGTTAGTGGTTCTGTATCAGGCGAGGGACAAGTTGAAAGGTGGAGGCATAGTGTCATGCAAATCAGAGGATTTTAACAAAGGCAAGGGAAGATTGGACACAAAGGATCTCAACTACGGAAAAGTTTCTAAACATGGCTTCAAAATAGGTACTGGAATTTCCACCAAGGAAGGGGTGGTGTTCACTAATGCGTTGATGTTTGAGGTAGAACCAATGCCAATATTCCAAATTGGATATTCATGCTCAGAGCACGAGGTAAAAGAAGTAGGTGAAGGGTTGTTAGGGATATAGTGGTATGGACTCAGTAGGATAACCTGACTATCTACAAGTTTGGTAGATCTTAGAGGAGAGGTGGTGGTAGGATAGATTGTTCAAGGGTAAATGTTGGATAAGGGCGGATTGACTCTTCGGGCCTATGATTTTAAAGAGTGGAAACATGGTGAAGGTAAGAAATTTCAAATAGGTTGACGGTATCATCAAGGTTTAGCAACAAGTTCTCAAGTGCAAAGAGGGTCTTCAGAATGTTCAAGGAGAATATTGACTAAGGTTAGAGTGACTAGTAGGACATATGGTTTTACAAAGGGTGGATCCGATGTTGAGGAAATGGGATGCTAAGACAATAAGAAGGAAGGGTTTGAAGAGTTTGCAAGTTTTATAGAGGTTTAGAGGAAGGTTTCTCAACGACGATTGCTTCTTGGTCATGACAAACATGAAAGGATCATCATTTTGAGTAAACAAACAAGTGACCTTGTGTATGGATCAGAGTAGCGCAGCGGGATGGTGACAAGTGATGTTTATGAATGGTAAGTGTAACATCCCGTCAGGATATTACGGATTTTAATAAAATAAAGAAAATTAAAATAACAAGTTACATTTAATAATACCTCATATCCCAAAAATGCGGGAAATTTCAACTTTATTAAATTAAATAAAAAGTACTCAAATCCATAATTCTCAAAACTAGAAGGTTATAAAACAAACACCCGTATGGGTTTACAACTCATTTCAAAACCAATAAAAATAAAAGTAAAAGATTCCTGAGCTATCCCCTCTCCACAGCTAAGCTCCACCAGAACCACCTGCATCAACATCATCTGCTCACGTGTACAGGGTACACGATCATCACCAATCACAAGCAGATAGGGTGGGGTTAATAAATAAAGCATATAAATAGCATACACATATTTAACGCATATATATATATATATATATATATATATATATATATATATATATATATATATATATATATATATATATATATATATATATATATATATATATATAAATATATATATATCTA
>Ga0214542_1008698_pt1 | contig 16464 bp, 9 predicted proteins | sample CNSS1metaG_FD_160096 | JGI IMG/M metagenome (GOLD analysis project Ga0214542, IMG submission 160096) | Root nodule microbial communities from cowpea collected in UCLA plant growth center, Los Angeles, California, USA - CNSS1 | ecosystem: Host-associated > Plants > Roots > Nodule | place: USA... | reverse complement strand
TCGGTCCTTGAACCTCTTAGTGATCGTTTATACCTATATCTTACATTGTATATTTGCTTCATAGTGGTCACATTACACTAATTTTTTTCTTTGAGAGTAAGAAGTATATTTGCAGGTTTTACTTAACTTTTAGTCATATCAACAAGCAATGAGTGTTCACTGGACTTCAACCTTCCCGCATAGGGGTGACCAACTAGAGTATCTGAGACATCATGATTATGGTTTACGTTCAACACCCATCCCTCCCATTGAGAGATAGGTTTGCCTCTCAATCTAAATGGACACTCACATTTTCTTATACCGGATAAACTCAGTTCTGCATCAGATTTGTATTTTCTATATTTTCCACCCCTTTCACACCCTAATAATACATAGGTCTTTTTCCAGGTTGTCCATTATATTTATCGAATATTAGAATAATGACAACAAATCCAAGATTAAAAGCAACTCCTCTAACCCACTTAATTAAATCTTCACGTATTGAAAAAATATCTTGAGTTGTAAGAGGTATAATCTTATTCGCATATATCATGAACAAAATCAGAAAAGTCTGACACGAGACTAGAATTTACCTTAGAATCCAAGAAACTCAAATAACTAAAATGACAATCTTCCATAATTATAAAGACCTACAATAAATAGAAAAACAAAAGGAAATTTCTAAATAATAGTACTCCGTCAAATGCATCAACAATCAAAAAATCAAAGCTAAAGAAAACTATATTGCGGATGTCGACATCCGCAATATACTTTTTCATTAACATCAATTTTAATTTTTTAAAAATTTACTGAAATCAGATTCACATAATTCAAAAAAAAAATAACAAATCACTTAATTAATATTTATACATATATGATTAATAGATCAAATAGATCATAAAATTTACATAAAAAATTATATATAAAAAAAAAGATTACAGATGTCGACATCCGTAACACAACTTGACATCCATTAAAAGTGTATTGCAGATGTCGACATCCGCAATAAACATTTCATTGACATCATTTATTAATTTTTTTCTTAATCAAATCAGATTCATATAATTTAAACAAAATTAACAAACCACTATATTAATGTTTATACATATTATAATATATTATAATATTTTTACTAGATTAAATGGATTATAAATTTTATCCAAAAAAATTATATACGAAAAGAAAAAAAAAATAAGTCACGCAACAAGTTATATATAAAAAAATATATATTATCAGGAATGCACCAAGGACTATATACCAAATTATAGAAAATCATAAAGGACACAATATTATTGGAAAACGTTGTTATACGCGAGGTGAATAAAAAAACCAAACAAAGTACTCTAAATACTAAAAGTTATGCGTCAAGTTATAGAAGAATCATAAAAGATAGTTTTTAGCTATGCGATGAGTTACCTGAGCATAATATAAAATAGTGATCGACTATGCACCAAGCAAATCCATGGGCATATAATATACTAAAAAGTAGGAGACTAGTTATACACAAAATTATATAACACAACAAAAAATGCTACCTCAAACTATGCACCGAACTTGATTACTTATAGTTCAAACTCCAAACTCAATTATCAAAAAGTTCGAACGTCATACCGAGTCATACCTTAAACTCAACTGAGTTACTAAAAGCTCGAACTCACCTAAATCCATTAGAACTTAAAAGTGGCCCTATGAAATCATTTTAATGGGACTGATAGCATGGAAAAGTCATGTTTCTGAATGATGAGAACTCAAAACAGTCAGATACGGTGATTTCGATCTATAATTTTTATTCGTGCTATATTTTGTCTAATTGGACTGATTAGTCAAAATTGTAGCCACAAATTCGATGTCAAATCCACACCATGAATGGAAGTCACCAAGAACGTAGTCATAGACGGAGAACTATAAAAATCATACACACCCAAAAGGCACTAACATATGAAACAGTATTTGGTCTACGACCAACCAAATACATAATCAAGAACATACACTAATGCCAGGGAGAAGGGGTAAAGAAGGATAGCCGCTATGGATGTCCATAGAGGGAAGACGGTGCGGAAGCTGGCAAAGACACCCACCACAATGCAAACCACCAAAATAACTAACACTTCCGAAGAGAAGTCCCACGTCAATCCCCTCACGTAAACCAAGGCCAAGAACACTGATAGGCAAAGCACATTATTCATTGTCACTGCACCATATAGCTGCAAAAACAATAGAAATCATGTTTTAAATCACCCCAAGGAAATAAATCACAGTAATTGGTAAAGCTTATAAATCAGCCAGCCTTGGTCGCGTACATCGTTGAAAGAAAAGTATGCATGGATGAACACCATTACCAAAGAAATCCAAACACAACCTATAGTTCAGAACCAAACCACTCAATACTTTACTCCCAAAGTGATGATACAAGTGACTTTAAAAGTCAAGGCAAGCAGCAATCATTAAATTAATTACTAAGAAAATATACTAGTAGCCATAAGAAAACACAACAATGATGATGATGGCAACAAGTAGAGTCACCATTTATGATCATCTCACATTCGTCTTTCAAACAGCTAACAGAATGATTCAAGACTTGCGATGTTCAAATTTCTCCAGACCTAGAATTTTAAGACTATAACTATTTGCTAAGTAGGAATCGATGTAACCACAGGAAGGTGCAACTTTGGATACATTCTGAACATAAACTCATCTTTCTATTATCCTCTCCACCTTGTCCCCATCCAAGATATTTTTTCAATTAAAAGGTATATTAATGTTTTGAAAACGAGAACATCAAAGGGACCCCATTCAGCATCATATTTATCCTAAACTCCAACCGCGAAAGGACTTTTTTTTATTTGAATAACCACAAAATAAATTAATTATAAAGAGAATTGAATACATTAGCCATAAAATATCATCCTGAATAAGTCACAGTCAGTTACTCTACCATTTTGTTTAGCTAAGTCCTGAATGAACAGATCATGCGGCAAATGACATAATTGAATGAAAAGATATTCGAATGTTTTATAGTTTATAGGTCATACTCAACGTTTGCATACTAATGCCTGAAAGAGAAAGAGTATGAAACAAGAAAACAGACCTCAGAAAAAGTTAATGAAGCAGTTTGCCTTTTATCACGACTAGCAAAAATTATTGCCGACACTGCTTCACTTGAATTGGTTGCTAAAGGGAGAGCAATGAAGGAAATGAAGAAAGCAGGAATACTTGTAGCCTCAGAAAAGTTATCCACTGCATCAACCAGAGGATCAGCAAATGCAGCAGCAATAATAGTGCCCAGTAGCAGAAGCAGAACTGCTTTGATGGATGTCCATTTAGCATTTTCAGTGCCCTCTGCCTCTTCAGTACTCTGATCTCCCACGTTCAGCAAATCATGTTCTCTTTTTGTTTCCTGTGCACGAAACACCCGTCAGTATTAAGCACCAAAACAAAAATTGTGAAGTCGAGGATTGCATAACCTACTGTGTGAAAATCACTTAAAAACTTCATTGTGTGTTGACCAGCATCACCAGATGCAACTCGAGTACGCAAGGCCCTTCGAAGCCATCTACTGACACCATTAACAAATTCATCTCGATCAACTAGTTCGTTGCCAGAAGTATCAAAATCATTCATGATCCTTTTTACAGCATCATCATGATCAAGGTCAATCTCTTCAAACTGAATTCCAATAACCAGTGCTCTCAATTCATTATGAGTAAGACTGCCATCTTGATTTTCATCAATGGTTGCAAACAATCTATATATATTCCATTAAGAAGTCATTGACAACCAAAAGCATCAGAATTGAGAAATGCAACAAACTTCTTTCAAAGTAACATACTTTTAAGTCCAAGCAAAAAGGAAAGATAGCCTTACTTTTTAATGACTTCTTCATCAGGTTCTCCATTATCGTTCAGCAGCCTTTCCAACGCATTCAAATTTCTCAAAAATCCTAGTATAACATGTTTGTGTTTAATATATTCCAGTTTCCTTCTTTGTATCCAGGGCTGGAAAATCTGCACCATTTTTTCTTTTTCTTAATTTCTATAAGATGCAAAAACAATGGCAAGGTTTAAAACAGGTCACATGTTCATCCAGTATACATTTACTGAAAGAGCTAACTATAGGATCATATACAACAAAATCCAGAGGTATATAAAAATTGTCCTGGCTGATGAAGAAAAAAAAAATACTTAACAATAAACCCAAGTGCACTATAAAAGAAAATTACCTGGTAAAGACAATAAGAAGCCAATAAACAGAGTGACACAATGAGGGCTATCAAAACAGCCAAGTGTCTTCCGGATGTCGAATTAAGAATTTGTGGTAATTGAACGATCAGAAATGGAAGGACAGATATAACCATAATCCGTGCTGCATAACTAGTCCAAATATCAGTACTAACACCAGAACCTGCATACGGAGATTTTAGTAGGTTAAAGATCCAAATGAATCAAACAGTCCAGACATTTAAACAGCACAGCTCAACTGCATATATACAATCATCATGGTTTAGAAATCGGTAATCATAAGTTCACAATATATCTTTAACCAGCCCTCTTCTCAAAGTCCGAAACTCATGTTACAACAATAATATTCAATGCACACACTCAGTGGTTTGAATGCATTATATAATCCTTGATCCACAATAAGGGTTGAAGAAAGATACTCACGTGAATCATCAAGTGAAGTATCTTCCAATTGTTGCTTCTTGTAAGTGATGTTATAACAGTATAAAATCATTCATCTGCCCTCATTTAAACTTAAGCTCTCAGATAGTTAGTTTATGATCTTGTATAAGATTTTTTAAGACCAAGAGGTCTACATTTTGAGCCTTGCAACAATCATTCTTCTAAACAAAAAAAAAGGTTCAAATTAAGCAAAAAGTAGTTGGCCATATGGGCTGTTCACTGTTCAAGCCTAAAGATATATTGTATGCGAGGCATGCTAAAAGATATTAGGAATGCTATAGCCAAAGCTTCTGTGATTGTTAGCTCATGACACTTTTAAAAAATCATTAGTTAAGACATCAATAATCAGCTTACATTGACACAGAATATAGACAATGTTTTACAGGGAAACTCCAGAAGGTTGATAACTTGAATGACAAAAAAGGAGATGAAACACCACAATCTTCATGCTTGGGGAAAGAGGAAGTTGGTTGACCAAACTTAATGTTTAAATTTAAATAATGAACAGTTTCAAATGGCATACCAGTTAAACTAAATCCTCTAGTGTCTCGTGAATCAATAGCAATTGAATTCTCGATGTCACACTTGCCAACAATAACACAGGTCCCCCATATTATAGTAAGAAGCAGCACGGTAGAACCAGCTAGCAGTCCCATTCCAACAGATACCTGACTTTGAGCAGTTTCTTTACTACCTGAAAGCCCAGACACTAGAAAAAAACCAACAGAAATATATATTAGGGGGAATATGGAAAAATAACAGCACTACATAAGCATCAGGGCTAGTAAACGAGAGACAAAGAAATCCCAATAGAAGTGGAAAAAAAAATCCAAAGCAAATATAATGTTACAAAAGATTACAGATCGGTGAAATTTTGGTTATTAAGGAAGCATAAGAGATGACTCAAAGCAATCACTACATCACTACTAGTCCGATAATACTGAATCAGCTAAATTATTCAATGTTGGCCTCCATTTGACAGTTAAGAATTGAACAGTAAATCTAGAAATTCTACAAAATCCGTCCCATATCAGCAATCGCTCGTACTGAGAGGTGAGAGTGGTTTATCTTAACCAAACAATAAAAGAGAATAGTCAAAGTTATATTTAAATAAAAAATATTGACCATTGATCATCTATACTATATATGGTTATATGGTCAAGATTAACTGCTACCAGATTCTCAAGCACCGGCTTTTTTACACTTTATTATGCATCTGCTCTTTCATGGGCCACCCAAGCTCAAAAATACATTTATTCGTCCACCAAACACCATAAAAAAGAAACTGAAACTATATTGAAGTGGGAAAAAAAAAGGCAGCAACAAAGACATATAAGCTCTGCAAAAGATGCATTCCATCCTGTGAGGGGTTCACACCACTAAAATTAAGCACCAAAAGCAAAGAAAAGAGGTTGAAAAGTCAACATAACCAAAAAGAATCTAAAATTAAAAATAAGACATCACAAAGAGCAAAGGCGGAAGAACTTGGGAGGGAGAATCCCGAAAAAAAAAAAAAAAAAAAAAAAAAAAAAAAACTACAACAAAGAATCCAACTGAATAATCAATAAAATTCAAACAATATTCTCTTCGCCTATTAAAAAAATAAAAATAGAAAAAGTAAAAAGAAGAAGGAGAAGAAGAAGATATTTGGGGGGGCCTGGGAATAAGGTTCAGGATTTCCTATCCTTCTGTGTGGCAGCGGACAACCTTAAACAGGCACACGATAGCGACGCAAACCACTTGAACAAACAACCATCTAATTAAGGAGAATCAGAACAACCCAAACCATCCTCCACACAAGGCCTATCCAAATCTCTCATTACTTCAACAAAACCTCAATCCGTAAAATCTCATTCCAGCACTACAAGCTAAGCTAAGACAAACTTTCCTTTCCAGCATCATAAAGTAAAGACTAAAGAAAAAGCTCACACCACTGACCTTCCACGAATCACTAAAAAGCGAAAACTTACGTAGAAAAGTTATTCAAACAAAATCCAAATCTCATCTACATATTCTACATAACTTTTTAATGCAAGGTCTATTTCACAGATTCCGATACATAACTCAAATTCTAATCGGAGAGCAGCAGGTCGTAGAGTAAGTATTGAATCCAAGTTTTGTCGCCGTTAAAAGGAAAACAGAGAGCAAGAGTTAGTTACCGAGGATGAGCATGGCATCGGGAAGTGCACCGAGGATGGGGAGGAAAAGGCCGCCAACAATGCCGGGGCCCAAGATCTCGAGCAGGAGCTCGCTTCCGCCAGATAGGAACGTGGCGGCCTTGAACATGAGGAAGCCATAGACGATAATTAGGAACAAGTTACCGATGACGGTGGTGGTGCACGGTAGGAAGCCGTAGGTCTGCTCGCAGGAGGACTCGGCCGTGATCGCCGACGGGAGGCGGAGGAGGCCTTCCCCGGTGTTGGCGGAGACGCCATCAGAGAGCGGATCACGGGAGAAGAAGCGCGCATGAGCGTGACCGCACAGGATTACGATCCACAAGATGAGGAAGATGGACCGGTGGGAAGTGAGAGATGCAACCATGGTTATTGGTGGTGGTGGTATGTAGCGTCACTAACGACCAAATATATACGTGTCAGTTCTGCTACCATGAAGTCAAAATTATTTCCCATTCAAGTTTTACACTAATTTTACTTTAAATAAAAAATTCAACACTTTATCTATAATTACTAATAGAATTTCCAATTTTTTTTTTCATTTTTTATCCATTCATCTAATTTTATTAATCAAAATTGGAGTATATTTTTTCAAATTCTATCTAATTTTGTAGGAATATGTCTCAGAAAAAGATATTTTGACGGTTGAGTACATTTCAGAAAGGTGCATTTAATCCTGTGTTTCCGGTTGCAGACACGTTGGGTACGCGCACGGAATATAGAAAAAGATATACATAGAAGTGAGAGACAAATAGTGTTACGACGAATCGAGGGAACCCACAGTTTCTCGTGATTGTCGTAATTTAATAGTTGAAGCTGAAGTGGCAGAAGATCATTACCAGAGTTTAATGCTTGCCAAAAGGGGAAGTGAGATTTTAATTCTTTTTTAATTACTTCAAATTAGAGTTTTAGCAATCATACATACATCAATGTTAGTTAATTTTGGTGATAATCACTTTAAAGTTTAAAGTTATATTTTAGTTCATTAATAAATATTTTATATTTAAGGTTTTTATCTAATCTAATAAACTCATATAAACAAACAAAAATATGGAAGTACAACTTTTGTAGAACTGCTCGAAATAAATAAGAATGTTTTATTTCAATTTCAAGACACAGTTTTCTCTCTTTTGGTCGGTAAAGACAGAGACATGAAAGAAATCACCTCAAAATAGCTATCATTTTAAGATGACATGTAATGAATTAGAAATAAAATTGATATGCTACCATATAATGATTTTGTAATAGTTAAATTTAGTGTTAATTTATTTAAATTAAATGAATTAAGATAAACCATATTTTCACATATTAAAAACCCTATTTTAATAAAGGGAGTTTTGAAGAACTTGCCTTTTTAAAAATACTTTTTATTGAGTTGGCAAATACTTATCAATGCATTTAAAAGATTAATTATTAAACTCAGATTTTGAATATTTTGGTTCCCCAATACTTTATTACTTAACAAATACGCACAAAATATTAAGTTTTATGGAAAATGTTGTTCTTAAATGTGTTAAAGAAATTTTTACTAAGAGCTTAAAAGATGGAACAGGAAGAAAATAAAAACTATATTTCTTAATGAATAAGATATCTACTGTTTAATGCAGGGGAGATGAATAATTTGTCGTGGATATGGAATGTTATTATTCCTTTTTTCCGTGAGGTACATAAGACCAAATATTTCACAAATATAGCAAGAGTTAGGTGAACCATATAGTTGTGTCTTCAATAAAGATGAAAAGGAATCATATAAATATTGGTGTGATGGTATTTAGTATATTTGCCATAGCAGAGCAAATCACTGTAAGTTAATTTGTAGAGATTATTTGAAGTGTATCTTCTTTTATGTGACTATGTTTTTTATTCACAATATTACTCTATCAATATAATAAAATATAATATAAGAATATTTTATCATATAATAATATAACCATTTATTTTTTATTTGTTTATTTATATTTTAATCAAATATATAAATTATATACTTATTATCATAATTATTTTTTAATCAAAATCTTGTTTAGTCTCAGCTAAAGCATTCAAGTGTGTTTTTCGGTTTAGTAGGACTAGCTTTTTCTTTTGTAGGTGTATCTTGTTAGGTTTCACCTAACTTTAAGAAATTGTTCGCTCATGACACATTATATCACAGAAAAAAATTAATAAAAGAAAATTAATTTTGGTGATAAAAAATAATTAGTTATTGTGATGAATTTAAATATTAATTTATAAATTTAAAATTTAATAATATTTAAAATAGTTTTTATTATGATTAAAAAATTATTATTAATTTGTGAATTAGTGTTTAAATTAGTCTTTAACATTAACTATAAAGATTTTTATTCTCATTGGGTTGTAAAGCTAGAAGAAAAGGTCGTTGAGCAAAAATGTCAAATTCAAATTCCAAAGAGCAAGCGATCTTGGTCAATTGATGAACTAGGGTTGTGTTGGGCGAAATTTCGGAAATTTCACTCCTATTACTCGATTGTTCAATGAGTCAAGGTCTCGTTAAGTGAAAATATTAGTTTTAGAAACATAGAGCTTCATTTTATGCTTTTCATTTGGCGAGTAGAGATTTGCACCAAGTGAAAAATTGTGAAAATATTTTCTTTTAAATTAATTTAAAGTTTTCTGAGATGTGATATGTGATTGTATGAGATTCAGAAAAAAAAAATTATGGTTTTGAAATAAAATGGCTGGGTGAGGGTGTTAGTCATGATCCACTCTATCGTGTGGGTGAGTGATTAACTATAGTTAAGGCATGAGCCATAATCTACTATGATGTGTGAATTATTATGTGGGTGTAGGAAAGACGACGAGTCAGGTATACCTAGTGCACTACTTGTACCCAGTCGTAAGAAATATATTAGTCTCGTTACTCGCTCCATTACTCGTAGGGTATTCATGAAAAAATACTTACAGGTTTCTTTTATATTTATGGATATGCACATATATATATATATATATATATATATATATATATATATATAAATAAAAAAAAAATATTTTTAAAGTACATTCTGAATCAAATTACTTACCAATGCAAATTTGAATGAGTTGTATCCAAATATAAATTTTAAAAATTAATCTTTTTGAAAATAACTTAAATTTTATAAGCCAAAATAAAAAATAGAAATATATGAAGTCAAATTTTAAACAATTCTTCAATAATTATTATTTTTTTCATTAGTGACTTTATTTTGATCATTTTATTTAAAACAATACTAAAATAAAACTTACCAAAAATTATTTTCCAAGAAAAGATATTAAAAATAGTAATAATGAGTAGGTAGTGGGTATTCGCGAGTCAGATACCATAATACTCGTTCTTGTCCTATTAGCAATTGGGTAATTAAATACTTGTACCTATTACTCATAGGTATCCATTTAGTATCCATCACATATGTATCTATGGATATCCGCAGGTAAAAATTTTTTTTGTCATCACTATGTAGGTGATGTGAATGTAAGTTCTAGGAAGGAGTACTACATTGATATGATGTTAGATGATGTATTGAAAGGGATTCTGTATAGACACTATCTTGACTCTACTAGTATCAAAGTGATTACTTAAGTCTCGAAGTTTTATTATAAAGATATTAGTTAAAGATTAAAGTGTCAATGTATATAACTTCGCAAACAAATAAATCAAACATTCAAACTATTCAAATATTATAGAAAAACATTCTAGTATTTAAAAATATGCAATTATGAACTTATATAATTAGAAGTAGAAAATAATTTTAACAAAAAGAATTTTTAAAACATTGTTGGTGGGTTAAGTGGGTCAACCCACCTTCAATCTGATTCGAACTCGTTTAACCCGCGGGTTAAGTGACTCGGGTTTAGTTCAACTCACTTTTGAAAAAAGTAAAATTTTCTCAACCCAACCCGGCTCGAACCCGTGGTGAGCGAGGTTCACTCACGGGTTGGAACCCATTTTGACATCTCTACTCCTGATAGGCATAAGTGAGTTATGACAAGTGTAGAATCTTTGAGTTCGTTAAATACACTAGTCTTCTAGAAGTAGAGTCAAATAAATTTCTATGTTATGATTGAGCTATGTGGGTTGTGTTGTGCGATAGGAATTTTGATTCTTAATGAGTTTTGTTGTTTTGAGTTGATGAAGGTTGTGTTGTGTGATAGGCATTTGGATTTTTTATGAGTATTGTTGTTTTGAGTTGATGATGAATTGTTATATGTAGTATTATTTAATTTTTCACTATCTGACCCTTTATTTTCTATTATGTTATGGTTTTCTACTTATGATGATTGTATGTTATATGTGAGTAAAGGACCTTGTAGGTGATAATGGAAAGCAATAGTGAGGATGCATAGTATAGCATTGTATATTTATATATATATATATATATATATATATATATATGTGTGTGTGTGTGTGATTTGTAGATTCTCCTAATAATTTAATGCTTATATTGCCTTTTTGAAATATTTTGACACATACATACTACATGGAGGACTACAATACATATTTGTCTATATTTATATATATAATAATAATAAATTTAAAAATTGTATAACTTTAATTTAATATTAGACGTTAATATTACAAAGATAATATACTAGTTAGGGATGTCAATAGGGCAGGTAAGGTATGTGTAGTAGCTTCATCGTATCCTACTCACTCGTTGGATAAATATTCGTCCCGTATTCGTCCCCATAATTATGCGAGTACCTGCATATTTTTTTAATATTCACAGATATCCATGAGTACTCGTTGATATTTACAGAAAAAGAAATTAAAATATTTAACATATTTTAACCATAAATTCAAATAAAATACAATACATAACATTCATAAATTTCAAACAAAGTCCAAATAACCCATTTAAATAATGTTGAATGACAATTTACAAAAAAATTAGAGATTTTTTTGAAACCAATTGATAAAAAATAACTCATTCAAAAATCAATGTGTTAATAATTTAATCATATTTTTTTAATTTAAATTAAAGTATAACGGGATGGGTATCCACTATGAAACCCATTTCTTTTAAAAACAGTCTCAACAACCCCATTTCTATTTTCTTAAAAACGTATGTTCCTCTAATTTCTCTCAACTTTGTCCCTTTCTCCACTTGAACCCAACCATGATCTTCATCTTTTTCATTTGAATCTTTGCCCTTCTTGAAACAGAGGCTAGATTTGGGATTATTGTGAAGTCCTCCCTAATCAAACTAAATGTTTCCTTCCTCCGTGTAAGTCAAAACTCCAACCTTGGTCTTCTTTTCTTTTCCCAGTTTTGGGGTTTTGGTTTCGCTTTGATCATGAGCAAAGCCTCCTTTTCATCTCTCTGTGTTTTTATGGTTTGGCTTCTTAGGTCGAGTTGGGGTTGTAGTGCTTAAATTCCTCGGGGTTTCCTCCTCATCAAGTTTGGAATATGTTTAAGGTAAGGGAAGTTAGGTTTTCTTTTAGATTTCAAAATAAATTGTTTATCCTGGTATTTGATTGCATATCGATGTATTGGATTGAGTGTATTGAATTGGAGTAGTAGCGTTGCTTTTGGTTTGGATTTTTGGTGTTACATGCTAAAATCAGTGAAAATATGTTATTCCAGCTTAAGCAAAATTAGTCTCGTCCAAGCGAGAAAATCTAGCTTAAGTGAGAATAACATAATTTCACTTTACTCTATGTTCGAGTTGTCGCTCAAGCAAGAATTTCTAGCTTAAGCGAGAGTTTTCTAGCTCAAGCGAGGGAAATTTAGCTTAAGCAAGAGCCTTCTAACTCTAGCGAGAGAAATCTAGCTTAAGCGAGAATGTTGCAAAATTTTAATTCCTTATTTTTAACCTATGATTGACTGAGTTAATTTTAAAAATATGATGCATGAAGCTATGCATGGATGATGTTGGTATTTTGAGACTTGACTTGGTATGTTTTTGTAAAATATGTGATTGTTTTGATATGTGAAATTTGAGATGGTATTATTGATATGTGCATATGAAAATATGATTAAGGATGTAGTTGATTGTTAAAGTATTATTGTGAAATTGTGATGATAATGAGTTTATGAATATATATATATATATATATATATATATATATATATATATATATATATATATATATATATATGTGTGTGTGTGTGTGTGTGTGTGTGTGTGTGACGTAATTCTATAGGTCTCATGAGGAGATTTTATGGTGGTACTAATTTAGAGTATGCATTGGACCATGGATTCAAGTAAGGTGATATTCTGAAACTCTAATGATCATTCACACTCAAATAGAGTAGAATGGTTCATGTGGTGACAGTAGTAGAGGTCCTAGTCTAAGGTAGGATAATGACCTTAGATGATCATGGATTAATCTTGTGTGTGGTAGGGTGAAACTCATTGGCAATGACTCTACAGAGTAGTAAAGACCATCATAAGAGTAAGTCTTCAATGATTCCGATTCCAAATGTATGTATCCGGATAATCGAGTTTAGTGTCAAGTGTTTGTGTGCAGTTATGTGAATTAATTGTAGTTGCACATGCATGAATTATAATTGATATCGTTTAAATGGTCTTAGGACAACTCTTTTGTAAACTAGGTTACCCTTACACTCTGTGCTCTTGTGTTATTTTTCTTTTGTTGCGATGATTATCATTTTGGTGGGAGCAGATGAAGATGCAGGTTTAGAGACAACTTTGAAGGATGAGGAGTCCGTAATTAGAGTTGTGAGGTTGCGATAGAGGTATGAGTAGTTAATACGTTCAATATAGAAATACCTTTAAAAGTTGTGTTATTGTATAAAAAACATATTTTTATAGTCTAAACTCTTAAAGGATCGTATAATTACACTTTTTATTCAGTTAATCTATCTTTGAATATTATTATGTCTTATTTTATTAGTTTTATACTAATAGAATGAGATGTTACATTCACGAGTATAAATATTATGAGATCTGTACCCATCCTCGTTAACATACAAATATAAAAAATACTTATACCCGTTATTCACAGTATCTATTTATAATATTAATTTTTTATGTTACGAATTTTATGCATGAATACTTGTATTACGAATTATTTTTTACATATCTGATACTAGCACTCAATTCTTTATGTATATAATTTAGTCATGTATAATTTTGCATATTAAATATGTAACTTTATTTAATAATGAAAACAAAGTTAAAATGTAAGTACTAAGAAATTGGGTATAAATAATTAATATATTAAGCCTACAAAATTAAATTATTTAGCAACCGTTTAATATCAACTTTTAACGAAAATAATAATGGGTAATATTTTTCCTTTACTATCGAGGTACTTTAATCTTACATGAAATTTTGTAATAAGGGTGGACAATTTTTTTGCTTTAAAAATGTTTTAAAAAATTAGATATAGAAATGAAAAAATAAAATAGTTTTTAAGAAAAAAAAAACTGGAGGGGAAATATTGAAAAACCTATTTTGATGATTCGGTGAGAGAATATGTGATGATAAGGTTTATGAAAAGGAGATTAAATGATGTGACTAATGATGAGACAACGAGAATCAGCGCTTGTCGGCAAATGCGCGTACGAAACACGTCGACGTTTTTTCCATGTGTCAGTTTGAAGTCGATATCACAAACTTCAAATAATTAGCAGAAAAGTTAGTGTATTAAATTAAATTAAAAATATAATAGAAACTTATTAACCAGTATGATGTTGGATAGTAAACTAAAAGTAAGTATCGAAAATTATATATATATAAATTTATATTTTCTGTTAATATTTGACTTGGTAAAATTGATGTAATTACAATAAGAAAATATTTTATAATTTCAATTACTTAAAATCATAATAAACAGAATTTTAAAATAATTATTGGAAAAATAAAAAAAACTTTACATGGTAAAAGTAGAGACTATTTTCTGTAACATTATTATTGGATTAATAAAATAATGAAAAGTGTTTTCTTATATTGCAGACCAGCATTATAGTTTATGTATTACACGAGATTACACGAGATAAATATTTATTTATACATAATTATAATATTTATTATCTGATTTCTTTAAAGTTATAAATTATATTTTTGTTAAAATTTTTGATGCATAAATACTTTAATATATTAAATTTGTTATGAAATAAAACGAATAACAGAGAGGAGAGAATAATAGATAATAGAGAAGAAACAATAGAGAATAGAGAATAGGAAGCAACTCATCTGTGTGTATTATTATTGATAGGAAGAGTCATATTTATAGATACAACATGTAATCCATCAAGGAAACAAATCAACTTAGTTAATACAAATATTTACATAAAGAGTAATGAATCATACGAGTATCAATCATATGAGTAAATGTATCAAATCAATAGACAATCATTAATTCATAACACTCCCCTTTGAGTGACCATTGATAAAAGAATGTGTCTCGTTAAAACCTTACTAGAAAAAATCCTTTGGGATAAAAAACCTAGTGAAGGAAAAAGAGTACAACATTCTGTATTCTTTAATACAATATTGTACATCACATATTCTATTTCTCCCCCTCATATAAACTTCATTAAGGTGACAGAGTCTGAACTTGTGAGTCATTTGCTAAAAAGTTCTTCTTGGCAAAAACTTTACAAATAGATCTGTCATATTTTCAGATGAATGAATTTTTGGATATCTATATCATCCTTTCAATTGAACCAATTGAACAATACACTATTGTCTTCATATATGGTTGTTGATTCCATCTTTGTCGGGGATAGTCACAAATTTCTTGCACATGTTGAATTATAGATCTTAACCAAAAATATTCATAACTTTTCTCGTAATTCTGTATGATTAGACGATGTTGCTACTATGGTTTGTTTCATATACCATCATGAAACCATTATGCTACCACATGTGAACAAACATCTTGTTGTGATCAATCATAGTGACATTGTGAGAATATGTAAAATAACATGCATATACATAACCTATTAGGTCTGATTCTGAATCATTTGGATGAAATAATCTCATATTCGTAGTACCCTTAAGGTAATGAAACATGTGTTTTGCTCCAAATCATTTTCTTCTTGTAGTTGAAGAAATATATCTTGCTTAACAAATTTACAACAAATGCAATATCATATCGAGTATAATTAGCAAGATACATTAGTGTTTCTATGACACTAAGATATGGTGCTTCTGGACCAAGAAGATCTCATCATTTTCTTGAGGTCTAAGAAGAGCATTTATCAACATCTAACGACCTCACAACTATTAGAGTGCATAATGAATGTGACTTGTCCATTTAGAACATTTTACACACCTTAATTATATAAGCCTCTTGATGTATAAAAAATCTTTGTTTAAATACTCAATTTGTAATCTAAAAAAAATTGTCTTTTTCAATATCCTTCATCTCAAATGCTTTCTTTAAGCAATCAATTGCCTTTGTAAGCTCATTAGGATTTTCAACGATGTTTATGTCATTTATATAAATAATAATTATGGAAAATTCATTCTCGAATTTTTTCATATAAATACAAGGAGAAATAGGGTCATTTTTATACCCTTCCTTTAACAAGTACTCACTAAGATGAGTATACCACATACATCTTGATTGTTTCAATCCATAAAGGGACTTATTCAATTTTACTGAATAATCCTCTTTAAAATTTGCATTGTTAGGCAAATAAAATCCTTCAGGGATTTTCATATAAA
>Ga0214542_1008697_pt1 | contig 16464 bp, 6 predicted proteins | sample CNSS1metaG_FD_160096 | JGI IMG/M metagenome (GOLD analysis project Ga0214542, IMG submission 160096) | Root nodule microbial communities from cowpea collected in UCLA plant growth center, Los Angeles, California, USA - CNSS1 | ecosystem: Host-associated > Plants > Roots > Nodule | place: USA... | reverse complement strand
ATATATATATATACACACAAAGCTAACCCTATAAACCAGAAGTAAATAGATCTAAAACATGGGTATATGTTAATACTTACGACTTATGATTATCTGAATCTTTTCCTATCTTAAATATAATTTCGATATTAGTTATTTAGTATTTGAGATATGACTCAAGTATCAAGTAATCATGATAAATAATTATCCTATAAATGACAGGACACAACGACTATATGACTTTAAGTTTCATCATAAGTGAAACTATCAAGCTTTAATGGTGCATTTAAACCTTTTTATTGTCTCAATAAGTACATCTCACTATTTAATAAAAGAAAAGTCAATCATTTTGATAAATCTCTAATAGTTATGTGCTACAAGCTCCAAATCACAAAGTTCTAAGCATAATAAACCCTATTTTAAGTTGTAGAAGAAATTAATAATGTTATTAATATAGAGTGTGATCTTAGATTTATCAACCAATACAAGAGTTCTATTTTAATAAAAATAAAATTATCACTAGGGCAATTCATATCAGTAAAGAGATGTAAAATATATTTTTCCCAAGAGAAAGGAACAATCAATAACTATTTCAAACTTTTTGATTTAATACAAATTCATATTAATTGAAGTACTCATATAAGAATCAGCTTGTTCATTGTTTATCATGCTACTTTTTGACAAGGTGAAATCTAGATATGAGCAAACACATTTATAGTTGATAAATTTAACAAATGGAAAAAACGTAATGATAATGCGAATGGCCTTTACCACATGTGGAAAAAGCCTAATTCTTCGGATAAATTGTTTGTAGAATCTTGTGAAGATATCAATAATTAATCTCTAGATAATTTATAAATGAAGAAGGGTTGAAACACAGAATATGGAGTTCATAAAAAATATTCATATTATGTGGATTCAACTACTAAATGACCAAATCCTGTAAATTTTTTTTCCAAATTTTCAATTTAATTTCATTTAGTAACTTGTTATATTCTATAAATTTATTGATCCACCTTTATATCAATCGCTGGAACTTACCCTAATAAAGGAATTTTGATTTGTTTAATGCATATGGGGTATGTTGGGTATGTTGACACTAACAATAGTCGATTAGAAAATGAAGATTTCATATTATGATTAAACTAAAAAAAAATTATTTATCTACTAGTTGTGAATGCTAGGTTCCTTTATTTTAAAGTACTCATTTCCTCTATAAAATGCTGCTGACCATTTTATTTAACTGTAGCTTTTAAAATAAAATTAAAATACTTTTATGGTGTGTTTGGATGAAGAAATTTAAGAGGGTAATTTATTTATTTGGAGAATTTGAATTTTTTTTGAAGTGAAATTACTTGTTTGGATGAGAAAATTAAAAGGAAATTAAAATTGAGAAATTTTAAGAAGATATTTTAAATAATTAAAATAGTAAATTTTGAAATTAACTCACATTGGAAGGAAATTAAAATTTCACAATTTGTGAAATTCCTTATTGTTCAAGATTACAAGTGTCAATTGGACCCAAATGACTTAGATGACCTAGACAGGCCAGACTGAGCCGGCCAGACGATCCAAACGGATCAGTTAGGCCCGACAACACAGACGGGTTGGGCCGACTGACAATCAAGACAGGTCGGACGGGCCCGATTACCAAAATAGGTTAGGCGGACCAAACAGACCCGACGACCAAACGGGTCAGACGAGTCAGACAAGCTTGATGACCCACACGGACGGGCCCAACAACCCAAACTGGTTGGACAGGCTCGACACCCAAGATGAGTTGGGCAGGCCCAATGACCCAAACGGGCTGGGGCCTAATGAACCAAACGATCCCGAAGACCCAAATAGGTTGGGCCATCCAAATTTGAAAATTCGTCCAAATTTTGCCAAGTCGACCTCGATCGAAATTTGGAAAAATTTGATTGAGTCTACATTGACAGAAATTTGACCAAATGTGACTGAGTTGGCTCCGACCTAAATTTGTTGAAATGCTTCCTCCGAACTCAATATCAAACTTTATATACATTTTAAATTTACCCTCTAGAAGGTTTGATACTTGAATTTATTTAAAACCTGATACATTACAGCTTGGTTTAACGATTTAGATTTATAGGGATGATAAAAGATGAAAAGAAAATTGGCGGAGGTGAGAAACACGCGCGTAGAAAAGAAGGTGGGAGTTGAAATGAAGGGTTCCAATACAAATGGTAAGGTTTGGATTGTTGATAGATAGAATTAGGGGTGGCAATGCGGACCGGCCCGCCCCGTTTAGGCCCGCCCCGCATAAGGCCCGCACACCGCGAGCCGGTCCATTCCGTCCCGCACATTTTATGCGGGCCGCATACTCTGGTCCGCCCCGCATAAAGGTTGGCCCGCGGGCTCGCGGGTCGGCCCGCTTTTTTTTAAAAAAATTTATTTATTTATTTATTTATTTATGATAAAACTTTCAATGTTTAAAAATTGGGAAACTTTAAGAAGTTCACAAAATTAAGTAAAGACTTTGGGGAATTAGATGATAAATTGATAATTCAACATTTTCATCATATTCATACTATGACATACACAATGTATTCTTTAAATTTTAGCACATTAAGAATTACATAATACTTGTCTTTTCCAATTATACAAGAATTTGAAATGTTAATGCAAGAGTCCATAAAAGAAGTAATTAATATACACAAGTGCAAGTTTTTTTTCTTTTTTTTTAATTTTATGCGGGCTTGCGGGCCGGCCCGCGCGGCCCGCGGGCCTATGCGGGTCGAGCCCGCGCGGGCCTGTGGGCTCACTATCCTGGCCCGCCCCGTGTTTTTTATGCGGGCCTGCGGGCCGGGCCCTAATTGCCATCCCTAGATAGAATTACGGTGAAACATGAGCAAGGGTGTTGTTATGTTATGTTATCACACACAAAACAGAAACGGTCAAAAAGAGTTTAATATATGCCATTGACTTTCTCTCACCCTTTGCCATATAGCCTACTCTATCACATACATTACCATACTATATTAGAAAAAAAATCTACCAAATTAATAATTAACAAATTCAATGAAGTTCCTTTTTTTTTATCTAAAATGCTTCTAATTCAAATCCATAGACTAAGCCAGAAGTGGTAGCTCCAAATTTTCTATAATTATGCAAATTCAAAACACAAATATGTTTCATTATTCACGATCTAACAAATTGATTTTTGTTAGATGTGAAATCTCAGTACATTATTCACGTCGAAACATATAAATCTCGAATAAAATATACATCAATAATAATATAATAATACATTAAAACCACTTAATTTAAATATGAAATTTTAATCTTAAAATTATTGATAAAACCAATCCGTATATTTGAATAAAAAGTTCTTCCCATTCCTAATAATTTTACTGAGGTGTGATGAATGATAGTTCATGCTTTTTTTTTTTTCTTTTTAAAGAAAAGAAAGCATTTTTTAATCGGTAATACTACATTTACCCCTGACAACAACTGCTGATATATGTCCCACTGGCTCACTGCAAACATGCATACATATTATCACAGGTTGTTCAGTGTCAAAATTTATTTGGTACCCTGTCACCTAAAGATTCTTACAATTTATTGTCCCCACCCTCTTCTATCACATGTACATCATAATTTAATCGCTCAAATTTAGATTGGATTGTGCATGAAATAATGTTTACAAATGTCAAACAAAAGAAAAAGAAAATTAAATTTGTTTTTTTCTTTTAATAAAATTTGAAATTATTTCATTTCTGAAATTTTGACTTAACTTAGTTTCTAACTTTAGAAATGTATAAATTTAATCATTTTAATTGTTACGGTATACTTAATAAATTTCATATCATTTAGAAGTCGAGATCAGGTGAAGTTTAAATACTCTTACTTTTCTCTACCCTCTGAAATTCCTTTTAAGGACAAAATCATATGGAGTTCAAACACTTCAAATCAGACAATACCTCAAGAACGTGGTGGTTGAATTTGTTTTATAATAGCATTTAAATTGTTTATATTATTTGACACATTTTCACTTCAATATTAATTAAAAAACGTATTTGAAATGTCAAATAAACTTAATAAAATATAGTAGAGACGGAAATTTATGAAATTGAAATTCCAAGTTTGGTTAAATCATTAATGAGATAGAGGGTGGTGTGTTGAGAGTTTGAGGACATTCTTTTGAAATACCTTTGCTTTTCTGCAAGTCAGAGAGACATTGATGCCCTCATTGAAGTTGATACTTAATTCCCAAATCCAGAATCCTAAGCTACACATTTGCTTGCAAGAAAAAGTGAAAGTGAGTGGTGAATCCAATTCCCACATTTTCCATTAAAATAAAACCTAAAAGACCACAAATGCTGCAAAATGATGGAAGGAAAAAGAAGGGACCACAACACAACACAACACAACAGAGTCTAGCACAATAACGAGGTGCTCTAATCATAGAAAAAAAAAAAGAAGAGTGAATTTATGTAGCCAGAAAACACGTTTTATCACAATATTGAAGGCAATGAAATTGACAAGTTCGCACGCATTATGAAAACGTAAAGTTCTTTATTGCTGCACATGGTCGTACTTTTCATACTAAATTTATGTGTTGAAGTTTGAAGTCTAAGGAGTAAGGATAAAAAACAGTGTTAATGGATAAACTAGAAAACTTGTTGGGCATGTTGTAGGGCATTAGCAACTTTGTCAACATCGACTATTAATGTAACAACATAAAGTCAAAACATTGAATATTACACTTTTTGAATCACAACTCAATCATTCCCCCAAAATTCAAAGTCTTTGGAACACTAATTGCCTAATACAAAAACCATACATAGAGGACATAACTATATTAATTCATTTATTTATTTTTTATTTAAATTCAACTATTCGAATATGAATGCCCAAAACTCTCTTTAAATTAGAAAAGTTTTGAATATTTCAAACCCTCAAAATAAGAGTCAAAAGGTAAACCAAATAGTTGAAATCATGTTTAACAATCAAAATATGCAAGCTTGCCCAATTCGATGACAAGATAAATAGTTACTTCTAGTGAAAAAATTCGATGCTTTGAAAGTCGAGTGGTAGATATGTGTAATGATTGGAGTATTAAACAACCCCACAAAGTTGTTCTTCATATAATTTATTTCTAGAACCTTGGATTGACTAAAGATATATTTGGATAAACTTTTATACACACTTTTAAAACAAAAAATAAAAATGCATATTTTAATTAGTTATAACTAAACTATTGTAGAAATTAATTTATAAAACCTTTTCCGTATAGTTTTTTTTTTTAATTTAACTATTTCTACAATTTTAATTATAAAATAAAATCATCTTATTTTTATTTTATTTTTTAAAACTTTTCATGAAGATTTTCTACTCAAGAGTTTTTCTATAATCTTATAAGCTTAATTAATAATTTGGTTCGTATATTTAAGTCTTTGATTGGTTTTACTCTATATATCTATTTTTTATTCAATTGAGTCTATTTTTTTGTTAATTAGAGTCAATGTAATTCATTAAGTTAAATTGTCCTTTTAGATTAATAAAAAACTTAGTTAATAATTTGGTCATATATTCCTTCTCAATCAATTGAGTCTCTATATGTTTTAGATGAAGACAACGTTACCTGTTTTCTATTAGTGTCGTCCTCATAGGTCCTATAATGAATCCAAAACATACAACTGAATTCATGTGTCCATTTCTGACGAAACAATAAACAAGAATGAAAATTTTGAATTTAAAGAAGTTGATGTTAGATCTAAAGGAAGTGATATCACTGAGCTTGTCTTCGTAGAAGAAGGGATTGGAGAGGGAAGAACAAGGGTGTAAGTAAGCTTGTGTGAGAAAAAAGGGTTGGAAAGAGAAAGTGAAAGATTTGAACTCACATGTAATCACTCACAAAGATCATCAATAGAAACTCGATTATAAACAAAATATATATAGAAATTATATATATATATATGGTCACCTTCAAAATGATATTAATATCAATTTAACTTAAGATATTTTATTTATTCTAGTTAACAAAAATTGTGCTTAATTAAATTAAAAAAATTATAATAAAAAAATTCAATAAAAGATATTATTTTTCAATAAATTTAAGTTTTTCTCTAATTTCAAATAAAAAACTTTAAGCGAACAATAGGATTTTTTTTCAATCGACAATGATAAAAAACTGTCAAAAAAACCAATAATCACCAACATCATAAAAAACACCTTAATTAATGCAACCTAAATAATTGTGCTCAACATCAATTGAAGATAATATTGAACAATGTCAATCAAGAATATTTTTTGCAAATATAAGTTAAAAGAGTTGATAACTTTTATCAGAAAATAATACCAACCAAGATTAACTACAAAACATAATCAATTTTAATATTTTTCTAATTTTAACAATTATGTAATATTTAAATACTTTTTATATTTAGTGATAATTAAAATATTTCATTTAAATAAAAAAATTAAAATTTATTAATTTTAAATTTCCTTATTCATATAAAATATTTAATAAAATAATTAAAATAAAATCAATTTAAGTTTAATATATTTAAATATATTACATATTATGAAAATCCTTATCCAAATTAGGACTTGGTTTTATTGTAACAAAACCAATAAATCCTAGGTATGGATTGGAAGTATAATGGTACATAGCAAAAGTTTATTTGTATTTTGGGGCTTCATTTACAAATTAAGTTAAGTTATATATTGAAAAAAAAAATACATTATTGATATTAAGTTAATTAGAGTTTAAGATGAATTCTATTTCTAACTAGAAAAATAAATTTGTCAAACAAATCAATGGTTTAATAGAAATCTAAAACTGATTTGAGGGTTCTACCTAAAATCCAAACCAAACATATCATATTTAAATTAACTTGTAATAGGTTTCCCTTTACTTTAAATTTATAACTTTCCTAAACTTTAAAGACAAAAAAAGGAACATTATTTTAAAAAAAAATGTACCGAAAATGCATGCACGCATTAAAAAAATTATCAGAGGGTTACTTTTTTTTTTTTTGGCAATGGAAGTTGTAATTTATTTATATATTTTTTGCTATGAACAGCTCAAGTAATAAACGGTTCTTTCCCAGCAATAATTCGAGAGACATGTTTCGGATTTCAAGGGATATAGGCAAAGATTCCCTGCAAGGGACAATCAGAAAGGATTTATCCATCCCTGGCTAAATTAACCTTTATCATGCCATATTATATATATATATATATATATATATATATATATATATATATATAATTTTTAGGTTTATAAATGATCTATTAAATTTTTGTTAGGTGATACACGAATACATGGATTACCCATTCTTAAATAATTTATCTTGTATAGTTTTAAGGTAAATAATGATTTGTAAGTTATTAATTTGTATCCGGATAATAAAATTTATCTATAATTTTTAATTTGGAAGTTTACTTATGTTTGAGCGTATTCATTCTCTCAGGTTCAAGTATTAGAAATATATGTTTTTTAATTGACATGATAATAATGATGTATTTAATGTTTTTAAAAATATTTGTTGGAAGTTAAGTAAGGATGATTGTATTAATTTTTTAAATGATTGTTGATGTTCATATATTTCTATATCTAAATCGATTAGAATATCTTATTTTAATAGGGTAATACTATATTTTATTTTAAGTTCGACTTGAATAGATATTCATTGAAAATCTCATTGTTTTGTTGCAAATTTATGTGATTTTTTTTTTCTTTCATGGTTAATAAGGATGTGAATATATATTGGTATTTTTAGAGAAAGTCAGAGTGAATATGTGGATAATTTTTCAACTTTTTTAAGAGTGAAAACATTTATTTTTGTTAAGTTTATAAGAGTCATTTATGCTTTGGAATGAGGGCTTTTCAAAACTTTGGTTAGAGAGTGATTCTACTTTAATTTGTCAAAATTTCTTGAATTAACGGGTAGTTCTTTTAAGCTTAGAGAGATGACAATATTAATGTATGCATTTTTGTAAGCATTTACAATTCAAAGTTTCTCATATTTTTTGTGAAGAAAATTATTTTACTAATTTAAATTTTATTCATAGAGAATTGTATATGTGATTTAATGTTTTTCTTCCATTTATTTCTTTAGACTTTTTTTTTCTTCCAAAATATGTATAGTTTTCATCAAGTGTAATTTTTTTATCTTAAATTTAATGCGGTTCTCCATGTTTTTGTATTTTTTTTATTTTAATAAATTTTCATATGATAAATAATAAATGAATTTTAGAATGTTTGTCTGAGATATCAAAGTTTATAATAGTGTCTAATATAAACTTATTGAGAAAAAAAAAATCAAGCAACTTATTAGCCACATTATGAAATATTTAGAGGCTCTTGGGTCAGATTTTCCAGGTCTCATCTTCGTATTCAACAATTGAAGATCAAATCGGAAACAAATGCGAAGAGGGCACCATTTTGTTTTTTTCCTTTACAGACACCATACACAAGCCTCAATTGCCTTCCAAATAAAAGGCCTGATGCTATATGGGCTTCAGAGGCCCAAACTAATGAAAAGAGGGGAGTTTGTTGATAATGGGCGCGATTGGCCCAATTCGGATAAGTTGATGAAAGATTAAAAAGGTCAATTTTTGTTTTACACTTTTTAATATTTTAGTCCAATTTTTTTTTTTTTTCATTTTGAAAATACATAATAGGCTTAAACATGTTTTTAAAATGGACGTGTTTCAGTTTCGGCCTTCATAAAAGATTTTCTTTGTTTGTAATACTTCGAAAATATGAAAACCGTTATTTTTAATCGTCATGCAATATATGAATTATAGTTTTAATCTTTCCGAAATTTTAAATAACCCATTTTGATAATAACATATTTTAAATAACCAATTTTAATAATTTGTGGCTGCTACTGCATATTTCCCAAGCCACCTTTTACACATGAGTGTTAATGATGATTGTATTTTTGTAATAAAATATGTATAAGCATGATTAACACCTCCCATAATAACAGCAATATTTGTTGGGAAAGCATGCGAATGGGATCGACATGATCATGATAAACCATATTTAATATTACGGTGAAGTTATAAGGGTTAGGGTGCATACATTTGTTAAAAAGGCTAATAAATTGAATTTAATTTCCATATTGATTGTCAATAGAAGATTGTCATAATTGAAAACTAATTCTGATTTATGAGGTAATCTTATTTATAATTATGGATTTGAAGAATCCAAAACTCATAGGCAACGCAAGAAAGAAAATAAACTCATAAATTAAAAGAAATCATGACACTAGTGAAAAGTTTATGTACCACACCACATGGTTTTAGATATGAGATTACTGGATTTTGTTTTGAAAATAAAAGGCATTTACTATATATCTTTGCACCAAAATATTATTTTACTTTTACTTTTTAAGAATTTTATATATGTTGTGAGAAATTTCATGCAGATTGTATATAAAAGTTCATATAAAATAAAATATTTACAATTCATACCTTCTAATACCGCAGATAACAAAACATTTTGTTAAGGGGTTTTCTAAGAATAGGTTTTAAGATTTTGTAGATAAATAAAAAATAGTTTATATTTATTTATCAATTTGAGAACAAATGTTATAAATAAAAAATTATTTAGATGAAATTTATTTTTAATACCCTTTTAGTGATTTTAAAATAATTTCTTTAAAATATTCTTCATTTGAATATTTTTTTATTTTAAAAGGTTGGGTGACTAAAAAGAATTGTAAAATAGTCTGTAGAATTTTTCTCAATAATATTATTATGCAATTTCAATCATAGATCGATTTATTGGTTTATATTGCGAATGGGCCAAAAATAATTTATTATACAGAAGTAACTCTCTTCTTCTGAATATTCGCTTGCAATGAAAGATTTAGAAATAACAAAAAGAAAAACAATAGAGATAAATGAAAAAGATAAAAAATAAAGTTATTTTAAAAAGTAAACAATAAAATATATTAACAAATTTCACAACTTTTAAAATTATACTTAATTAAAATAAGTTATACTGATAAACTAACTCATTTTTATCTTAACGTAACCATTACCAGAGTGCAAATAGTGATAAGAGAACACACATGTTTCATATTCATATTTTATAATTAATAACGGAAACATGCGCTTCTTCTTTGTCTTATTTTTATATATTGAAATAATATAATTTAAAAAAAATAAGTGAAGAAGTTATATAATTATTTTTTTAGTACAGAAATTGTGTCAAACTAATTGTATTATTTAAATATAAAATAACGTAATTAAAAGATGATAAAAAAATATTCTTTTATGTGAGATAAAATATCTATCAACATTTTAATGATTGATTTTTATTGAAGTTATCTTCGATGAAATTTTTTAACACATTCTTTGTCAATGAAATTCAAATAAAAAATCTTGTTGATAAACTTTGATGGTGGTGAGTGTAGGTAGAAAATAAAAAGGGTGGTCCACATAAATCATATGAAGCTCCCTAATCATGATATTACCGTTTTGTCTGCAAATTTTATAGCAGCCTACCAAAATTTTCAAGAGTAATCATTATGATGTTGACCCTCGTTTTGGTTTCATAATTAAATATTTAGTTTCTTTTTTTAATTTCCTTTTTTATTTATTTTTAATTTTTAATTTTCATAATTAAATATTTTGGTTCCATTTGGGGAGAGTAACTGTGAGAGAGTGAAGGGATGAGTTTGAGTTGATTTAAGAGTGAAATTTATGTTGTTTTTTTAAGGGATTTAGAAGTGATGGTGAGTAAATTTATATGTAATTTTTGTGAAAGTTTGAGAAAGATTTGATTGATGTGATAGATTAAAAAATATGTTTTAGTAGAAGTAATAATGAAATTACTATTTAGCCCGCAGTTTAATTAGTATTGCAAATTAATTTCTTAATTTTTTTAAACACAATAAATGAAACTAAAAAAATTAATAAAAAGAAAACATATCGGATCCACCACCTCGTATCCGATCTACCACATAACGTATCCGATCCACCACACTCGTATCTGATCCAGCCAAAGGAACGAATCCAAGAGCAGTATATCCGATCCAGCACAAATGGGATCGACTCCAAGAGCAGCATATCCGATCCAACACAAATGGGATTGAATCCTCACACATGGGATCAGTTCTATGTTTGCAGCGCGACTTCTCATGGTTGCAGCTCCTCATGGTTGCAACAAGAGAGAGATGACAGGGATAAATATGTAATACCGCAAGCCAATCCTACCAAATCTTCGCATTATGTTCGTGATTACAAATTTTAGAGATTCCTAAAATCCTCGCTATGCCATCTGCACAGATACTCTTAAACGAACATCACATGAACTCTCATTTATTTCCTTGCAAATATACTCTCTTTAAAACGAACACAACATTAATATATTTTTATTTGTTGAATCAAATATACGATGCTTATTTTATGAAATTATTAACATCCATGAAATTAATAAGTTTGGGTACTCGTTCTTTTAATTAAAATAATACCAAAATTATACGTATATAAAAAAAATATTTTCTTTTTTGTGTGTATATTTATTTTCAAATTTTACTTCTTAAATAAAAGTTTATTTAAATTAAAATAATTATTTTATCAATTTTACTTTTTTAAATCTTACTTTTTGTCTATTATATCTACAAAGTTAATACAAAAAATTTACAATAAAATTATAAAAGTTATTTATACTTAACTTATAATTATAAAAAAAAATTGAACTAGTATGGATAAAATAAAATCAGGGACTTAATTCAAATTAACTAATTAACTAATCAAAATAAAAACTAATTTTGTTTTTGACGGCATAAAATTGTTTCAATATACAAGTTATTATTCCGCTAATTATACATATAACTAAAAAAACAGATCAAGTTAACTAGTTTGACTCATTTGTCATCATTTAAATTAGATTTGAAACACTTTATCATTGTTCAACAGCTTGAAAGTTTATAAATAAATATATTAATATCATTTACACTCCTTAATTACATATCCTTTCGGTATCATTTACACTCCTTTAACAAAAGAAGAGAAAAATCCAATCATTATCCACATAAAAAGACAGCAGTTTATGAACAAAATCAAAGTAAATCTTAGTTTGAATTTTAATGTTCATCAAACTAATTAAAGTTAATTAACCATCTTAATTAAACAGAAGCCGAATTATGTTTTACAATTTTTTATATTACATCTACTAATTTAACTTATTTTTCAACTCTCAGAACTTATATTCTTTCAAAAATAATACTCTTAAAACTAGTATGCAACTCAATGTTATTTTTTTAAAATTTTACCTCACTTGTAAGAGTTTTAACTTAACCAAAAGTTTCTTAAAATTATATCTGTAAAATAAGGTCTTACATCATAAATAATATATAAATAAATTTACAATTCATAAATAAATGTTTTTGTTAAGAGTTGATTAATTTAATCAATGTGGGAGGTAATTATAATAACATAAAAAAAAATAATAACCGGTAACTATAAATTAACAGGAAAAGCAAAAAATAATTGTTAGATGACAAATTCTTGAATATAAAAAAAATTGGTGTAACGGCGTTTGTAACTGTAGTAATAGGGATGAGCAAAAGCAGTCATTTTCACTAATAATGAATTTGGTTACCTTTGAGTAGTCCAAGGATTGATGACAATGAAGGTACCCCTACCCTACAAGATGTAATTACCACGTCCTTTTCGGGGACCAAGCACCCTATCCTTATTTATATATGGACCCACCCAACCCAAATATTATAGTACACTACACTAATATAAAATCTATGTTAACATGTCTGGTATCCAACCTCATTCTCATATTATCCATATTTTTTTAAAATATTTCTCTCTTTGGACACCCGTAAATACTTCAAATGAATCTCATCTTTCTATATTTTATAATATGTTTAGACGAGATAATTTTATAAAAAAAATTATTTATTTAAAGAATTTGAAACTCTTTTTAAATAAAAAAAATACATATTTAGATAAAAGAATTTAAAAGAATAAAATTGAAAAATTTGAAGAACGAATTTTAAATAACTAAAATAATAAAATTTGAAATTTATTTAAAAAAACGAAACTGAAAATTTTAAGTTATGAAATTGTTCATTGGTCCAGCCTATCCGGTTGAAGATTAAGACGGGCCTATCCAAGCATAAAACCGAATAGGGTCAAAGATCTAGTCAGACTGATGGAGCCAAATATCGAGTCAAACCGATTCGGACCAAAAGTCGAGTCAGATCGGCTTGAGTCGAAAGTAAACCAGGCTGACCCGAGTCAAAGGTCAAACCAAACTGACTTGGACTAAATGTTGAGTCGTACGAAAAGTCAAAATAAGTCGTACCAATTTGAAAGTCAAACTAAATTAAGTTATACTCACAAATAGAGTTGAAGTCGCTATAAATAAAAATTAAATTATTTTATCCAAATTAAAAAATTAAAATATTTCAATTACTACACCTAAATTAATTATTTAATAAATAAAGAGAATTCAATTATAAATAATTCAATTACTATTCAATTACTTAAAATTATTAAAATCTCTCCTTCATATACAATATTAAACTATTTCTAATGTTTCTAATGATTTCTCTTTGACCGAATAGTGATGTACCATTAAAAAAATACTTTGAATAAAGAACAACATTAATAAAGGTCGAGAATATTTTGGTTAAACAACCACCATAATTTTCTTAACCATGAAATGAGGTCGAATTTTATATCTCTTTTGTATATAAAATAAATTATGAATGACTATGAAAAATTATTTTGCACAATAAATAAGAATTACTAACATAAAGAGAGAACCACGATAAATGATGTTTCTAAGAATTTCTAATTAATAAAAATAAAGATTAAATATAATTTTTATTCTGAAACTATTATAAAAAATTATATTTCGTCCCTAAATTAAATTATAATTTTTTAGAGGTTATATTGTATTTTATTGTAAAACTTTGTTTATCATTTGAGAAACATTACATATATCATTTGTTGCTAAAGATATTTTATATAATTTTTATAGAGTGCATGAAAAAATATAATTAAACTTAAAAACAATATTTTGATATCGGTCTTATAAACATGAATTCCTTAAAATTAGAAAATGTATGAAAGAATTTTTATGAAAAAATATACGAAAGAATTTTAACAATGCATAAGCTAATTTTATTCTATGTATAGAAGCTAATTTTTGTAGAAAATATTATCCAAACAAGTCCCCCTATAATACCGTTGTAAATTGAATAATAAATCTAATATATAATAAAAGATAAAAGTTCAACTATCAACACCGGTAAATAGAAGACTTTTTATGTTAGTTAAAAATGGTTTTCTATGTTAATGTAGAAGGTTTCAACTTTTTATGTAAGTTTTAGACACAATGAAGAGAGAAAGTTTGAGTCCTAAACTTTTCATGAAACTCTAATTTCACCATGGCTCGTTTTTTTCCAAATCCTTAACACCGTTGTTGTCATTCACTCCCTACTTTGCTTCTTCCACCTCTTCGTTGTTGTGTTTGACATGTGATTTCATAAATCAATAGACATAAAAACAACCAAGTATCATATGCTATTAGATAACTAATTTCATAAATTAGAATTTCTAACATGAAATCAAAAGAAGTGAACAAAGCGAGGGAGAGGGAGAAGGCAACAACAAAGCATAACGATGAGATCGTTGGGGTGAAGACTGAAACCTATTGAGTACCTTTGAGATAGGAAATTCCCAAACCCTAAACCTAGCTTCAGCAAGAGCAATTGCGAGAGCACTAAGGGTCTACAAGAGCGGCATCAACGAGAGCGACCTCTACGAGAATTAAAGCAGCCATCAGCGAGAGGGAGAAGACGAGAATGATAGCCAAGTGCAGCAAAAGGAAGAAGATGAGAGTCACAAGAGTGAAAGCAATGCGAAAAAGGAGAATATTGTGAGCATAACAGTAAAGTGCAGTATGAGGGGGAGAAGGGAGAAGATGAAAATTAAAGATTTTATGTTGGTTATTGTGATGAACCGACATAGTATACTTTTTTAAAAATTTTAAATAATATAAGCGTTCACTTTCTATGCTGGTTCTAAGTAAAAAAATTTATACTTTATTACGAATTTGTCATCATGTCCACTTTCTTTATTGGTTACTTTCTGTGCCGATTATAGTGATAACTGACATAAAAAGTCTTTTATTTTATTACAAAAATGTCACCGCGTTCACTTTCTATTTCGATTCTTGTGATAACTGTCATATAAAGTCTCGTCATATTTACAATTTTGTCACCAACTTAATTATCATGTCGAGTGGACTATAACCGACATAATAAATCCTCATAGAAAAACTATTTTTGCATTGGTATAGGTTTTATCTTTAAGTGAGTTTTAAAATATTAGAGTTATATTTCAAATATACTAAATATTGATAAATATACAAGGTTCCTCAAACTCATAATCAAGGTAGAAATTATTTTGTAGAAGTGAACTATTTGTTTGAATCGATACTTTTTAACATGATGAAAGAGATTTAAATGCATTTTGAATGAGTTTTAACTCCACACTTATGCTTGAACATAAAGTAACTTTTTGATAATAATAATAATAATAATAATAATAATAATAATAATAATAATAATTACATTTTCTAAATATAGATAAATTTTTGTTGTCATTTCTCCATTTCTTTTACATTTGCATTTTGCTTCAAGGAATAGTCATTTTCTTTGAAGGATTTAAATTTTCTCTTCTTCCACCTTTTCATGTTGTTGTTTATGTATTTTGTTTGTCATGTTTATCTTCTTTATTTTCTCATCACGTATGAAATAACTTATTCTAATAGAAGTTTAAGCGTATTTTCCTAACATGGTTGTTTCCTGGTTGACAAGGAGATTTTTAACATTAATGATGAGTGAATTGGTGAAGAGAATCAAAACAACTATTTCTCATAAATGATCATTTCTCTAACATCGAATTATATTATTTATAACTTTACTATAAGCTTTTTTTTATACAATTATTCATCATTTTTTCTCTTTAGAGATCATCAACTAGATATTATGAAGAATAGGTCAATCTTAATCAAGATTTTGATCTGAGTTTGTATTTTCCCTCCAATTCTAGGATCTCTTTTTTTTTTTCTTATTTGTTGAACAGATGGGGGCTTATATTATCGCATGAGATTTAACATATAAATCTTTATTAGTTTAAGAATGTAATAATATGTTTCGATTTTACTCAATCTTATTCATTGAATGAATAATAATGTGATCTGGTTGGTGATGATGACATTAGACATTAGACATTAGCATCTATATATGATTATGATTGTTTGAAAGAATGAATTTAAAGAAATAGTATATATATGTTGATAGTTTTATGAAATGGGAAAGTTTGCATCATAGCTGGATTAACGAGTTTTAAACCAATTTAAAAATAAATAAATATATATATATATATATATATATAAATATATATATAAATATATAAATATATATATTAATATATATTAATTTTTATTAATAAATTAAAATTATAAAA
>Ga0214542_1008695_pt1 | contig 16467 bp, 10 predicted proteins | sample CNSS1metaG_FD_160096 | JGI IMG/M metagenome (GOLD analysis project Ga0214542, IMG submission 160096) | Root nodule microbial communities from cowpea collected in UCLA plant growth center, Los Angeles, California, USA - CNSS1 | ecosystem: Host-associated > Plants > Roots > Nodule | place: USA... | reverse complement strand
TAAAAAAAAAAAAAAAAAATAATAAAAAAAAAAAAAAAAAAAAAGAGTATATATAAAAAAAATATATATATATATATATATATATATATATATATATATATATATATATATATATTAGGTTTACGTACACCTGTATTAAAGAAATATCTTTTCACATTTATTTTTAATTTGATTTTTTAAATAAATTTTGTATTAAAATAATTATTTTATCAATTTTTTATCTTTTAAATAATTATTTATTTAAATTTAATTATTTTTTAAATTACTAAGATACGTATAAAATAAATAAAAACTATTTACAATAAAATTGTAAAAATTATTTATATTTAATTTTATAGTTACAATAATAACTAATAATAATAATTATATTAGTTTTTATCATCATAAAGAAAAGTAACTGCATGTTTTAACTAATTTATCATACATGATATTTATTGTTTAAAATATAAACTTTAAAATTATATATTTTAAGAATAATATTATTTATATTTAAAAAGTGAAAATTCATTTGCTCAAAGTAATACCCATAATCAATCTCAAACACGTGTGGTGTAACTCGCAAACTAAATAATTAACTAAAAAAAACCCAAATCAATTTAAGGTAAATGATTTTAGAAACTATTGTATTCGTTTTTTTATGAACTATATAACCAACCAAACATACTTTTACTACTAATAACAATACATGATATATTTTTTTAAGTCTATACTAGAGAGAAAAACTCAATAAGAAAAGGACAAAAGAATAAAGAGGCCATGAATTATTCAAAATTCTCCCTCCTCCACTATTCTACAATCACCATCACTACTGAACTTTGACTTTATTAATGGAAAATTTGAAGAGAAAAAATGAGAAAAAAAAAATTAATGAATAATTTGGTACAGTCTGTAATATTGTACTTTATATGAAGTATGAAATGAGGTTCAAAGTTTTAGTTGATGATGTGTGTGGCCCTCAATCAAAACTCTTCATTAGTGGACAAAATTAAACAAATTTGTCAAGTCATTTTCAAATCAACAAGATCATATGGTTATCCTTTCTTATGCTCTCAAAATTTAAATTATTAACAAATTTACCCTTTTTGGATAATGCAAGCATCACTACTATTCTATGGTTTGCAATTATTGTAGGTTCTTAGACCAATGAACCCCACACCAAAATATTGCTCCTTTTTTTTTTTTTTGCCAATTGGACCACTTATTCATCCCTCTCTTTATGCTAGATAAATATATTATTAAAATAAAAGTAATAACTTTAATATAGTAAACTCTAGATCCAACATTTGAATTTACGATATTACTAAAAAAATGCAAAATTAAGAAATTAATCAAAATTTTAGTTTTCCATGATAGAAAGATGAAAAAAAAAAAAAAAAATGAAAAATAAAATTATAAAAAAAAAAAAAAAAAAAAAAAAAAAAAAAAAAAAGAATGAAGAATGAAATTGTAGATAAGAAACTAATTAAGGGGAGCCTAGAGTCATATACTAGGAAATAATTTATTGGAATAAATAAGTCAACATATAAGGAACTTAGATTTAGAAGGAATGAAAAAAAGTGATTTGAAAATATAGTGTTATTTATTAAGTAGATATTTGTTAAAGTTTCATAAAGAAAAAAAAGGTAGGAAATTGTTTATAAAGATGAGAAGTTGATTAGAGTATTTTCATAATATTTCATATTTTTGTTTTAAGTGTATTATAAACTTAAACATCTGTGTCTTGAAATAATTTCTGATTTTTTCTTTATAAAAGTTGTATATTGATTAATAAAATATTTATTGAATATTTGTGAATTGAACCTTGAAATAATCAATGACACTACATTTAATTATGTTTTTTTTATAATATGCTTTTTCTAGAAGAAAGTGATATCTTATAATGTATCTGTTGTTGAAAATTAACGATAACTTTATACATAAATAGAAAAGCGAATACATAATTAAAACTTAGATTTTAAGAAATAAAGTATAAAATATAAATGATTAGTCATTACTATTGTTTAAATACAATAACTATTACATAATGATAAAATTATAAAATTTTTAAGAAAAAAATATAATAAAATTTTCACATTGAGAAGAAAAACGCAACTTCATAGTTGATAAAGCATAATATGTATTTAAATTTCTTATTACAAAGTACATTTTCTTTTAATTTTAAGTTTTCGAATACTTTTTTGACAAAAAACATATAAAAATTTCACTAACCCATTATGATAATATATAAAAAAAATTGTCTTATTTAATTTCTATTAAATCTGTTAATTGCATTTTCTTCTTCTTTTTTAACTGGAAACTAATAATTGTTGCATTATTGATGTTCATATGTTCTAGAATCTTGGGTACTGGTATGTATTGCTTCACTTGCCTTCAAAGTGAAACTTGAAACCATTAGGTAGGAGAGGAACATGAATATATATATATATATATATATATATATATATATATATATATATATATATATATATATATATATATTATTGTTAGTATTTATTTATGCTGTTTGATGCAACAACCAATAACTTAAATTTCAGTCACCAAAATATATCTAGTAGGATTAAGAGAATAATTAATTTCTCAGTTAAACTAACTAAATAGCTCGATTAACAATGTTCATAATCAATATGTGTTATATTTTGTTTTTCAAGACCCAATGAAAGGTAAAAACATGAAACTACAACTATGCTTATTAATTATTTAAACCTTTTAAGTCAATCACACAAAATGAACTAAAATTAACTTTTTAAGTATATATATTATATACTAAATTTCAAACTGTGTTATTAAATACTACTTGTACAACATATATTTAATTAGAGAATAAAAGGCAACATATAAAAGACTTGAATAACACCTTTCTGAAAACTAAAAAATTATGTAATTAAAATATTTAAATTTGGAATTAGCAGACTTAAAATTTAGAAAAATAATTAAAAACTAAAAATGATAAAATCAGAACCCTAAAGAAAGCACTTTAGACCTAGTTTTGTAATTAGGACTCCAGCTCATTTCAGTTACCCAGTACAACTGTCAGCTTTATTTACTTCCACTCACTCAAACACACATCACTCCATTTTCCTTTTATAATAATCATAGTTTTATTTTAATTAATTAATCAATAAAAGAACCATTTTTTTATTGGTGGCTGAAATAATACCCTTCTTCCACTATCAGATCCCAACAGTTTTCTGAACGTTTCAGTACTGACTTGACATCTCTCACCCCTCACCTGAAATATTTGAATTTCTGGACACACAACACAACTATCATCACCTACTACCACGACAAAAAAACCACAATTTCGATTTTATCTTATTTTATTTTAATTATCCTACGAACACCACAACATCACACAATCATTTTGTGTTTTTTCTTTTTTTCTTTCAAATTTTCGTTTGACAATCAGAAATCAGGGAGAAAGGAAAAGGAAAATAGTACAACAACGACACCAACAGCAGCAAGTTCCTGCTCTTCGTTATACCGTGTCTGTCTATCTCTCTCTGTCTCCGTCTTAAAGGCTTTGATTCACAACCCAACACACCACAATACCTTCTCAAACTCTTCTTCTTTTTCTCCTTCTTGTCACTGTTCAAACCTTCTGACTCACGTTCCAGTTTTAGAAACCTGTGTTTCATTATTCATGCGACAAGTTTGAAATTGAACCGATTTTTCACCATCCTTTGAAGTTATCATCATTTGCCTACACAACTTTCTTTTTGTGCTCGACATTTTTTTGTTGTTGCACCAATAAGAAAGTGTTTGGAGGTTTGAATCTCAAAAGGGTCTCTTCAATTTCGCGGCTTTCGGCAATGCAGCGGCGAAAGTCGAAGTGGGGGTGGTGAAATTTCAATCGGGTTGCATATTTGGGTTTAAAGTTGATAAATTTCGGTGGTTTTCGTTGGTGGGTTGGGGGAAACTATGGTGTTATCGGCTTCACCATGTTCCTTGGCGAGAAGCTCGCTGGAGGAGATGCTGGATTCACTTCGGAGGAGGGACGAGGAGGAGGAGAAGAAGAAGGACGCGCCACCGGCGTTGCCTCCGAGGCCGACCTCACGTGCAAGGCTTCCCCCTGCACGGCGGTCGCTGCCGAAAGATTTTATGGTCAGCGGCAGCGAGCGCCGTGTCGTGCTGGAGAACGGAGTTGCTACTGATGAGGAGAGTGAAGTGAAGGAGAGGGATTTGGGGCAGAAGAGGAAAAAGTGTGGTTTTGGGAGCAAGAGGCTGAAGAAGGATGTGGAGTCTCCTTATGTGGCACTTTCTTCCAGTGATTCATCTGGGAAGGTTTGGGTATTGGATGGTGATGATAGCATATCTTATTTCAGCAAAAAGGTAACTTGTAATTAAATTGGGAGAATAGTGATTGATTCCTGATTTCAAATATTTGAAGTGTCATGTTGATTAAAGCTAAATGCATGTTTATAAACAGCTGTTGTAGAAAAAGTAATTCATAATTCTTTGAAAGAATTAGAGAAGTTGAACAAAATGAGTGAAAATTTATCTCAATGATGCTGCATTAATGGCTCAACATTATTTATATATAGAATAGAAAGAGCAAATTGTTTAATTTCAAACAACAAAATTTGATAAAAGGAAGTGGTTGTTTCTACAAAATAAGTTAAACCGATGGTTTTGATCTTAGTTCTTGTTTCTTTCTTCTCTTTTGGTTTTTGATTTTGGAAGGATTTTTTTATTGTCTTGTATTGAATCTCGTTTTAAAATTTGCCTTCGAGGATAAGTATTTTGTCTGTGGTTATTGCGTATTTCAGTTATAAAACTGTACTTCTTGTTCTGTCTTTTAATATGATTGGTGTAGACTGATACGTTGTTAATGGTATGTGATGTGCTTTTCTGTTAAATTTGCTTTCGGTTTTTGGTTGTTTTCCCAGAAGCTTCGTGTTTGGTGTAGGCAACCAAGAGGGCAGTGGGAACTAGGAATGGTCCAATCAACTTCAGGAGAGGAAGCATTCGTTTCACTCTCAAATGGAAATGTAGGTTTCTATGGCTTTTGTGTCTTTGGAAATTAATGTGTAATCTTGAATATGGAATGTTATAGGCTGTTTGTGCCATTAACTTTAACTTGTTCTCCAGGTTATGAAAGTGGACAGATCAGAGATTCTACCAGCAAATCCTGATGTTTTGGAGGATGTGGATGATCTAATTAAACTTGGTTATTTGAATGAGCCGTCGGTTCTTCACAATCTTAAATTAAGATATTCTCAAGGGATGATTTATGTATGTGTGCCTGCTTCTCTTGCTTTTCTTCTGAGTAATGTGATATCCTCTTACAATATCTTCCTATTAATCCTTCTAATATACAAAGGAAGTTTTAATTATTAAATGAAAAGTAAATGTAAAGTGTCTTGAAAACACAAAATATTTTTCCATCTGTATTAAGTATGAGGACTAATGGGAAGGTGTTACATGTGGGTTCAGAATTATTCTTTTCTTTTATTTCTATGGTAATGTATATGCTCTCATGTGCTGCTGCTTGTGCTTTTTGAGTGTGTAGAGTAAAGCAGGGCCAGTTTTAATTGCACTCAATCCTTTCAAAGATCTTCAGATGTATGGAAATAAATATGTCTCAGCCTGTAGCCAGAGAACTATGAATAGTCCTCATGTTTATGCTACGGTAGATGCAGCTTATAACAAGATGATGAGAGGTTAATGAAATTATTCCTTTCTCTCTCCTTCTTCACAATCTTTGTATTGTACTAGAATGTGACATTTATAAGGGTTTTCTATTTCTTTTTGTATCTTACAGATGAAGTAAATCAGTCTATTATCATAAGGTCAGCTCCTTACTGCATTTAGTAGCTCTGTTTTGTGCATGACAGTCCTGAACTCATCAGCATTGGATAAGTAATAATAAGATATGATCGTTGGTGTACTTGTTAATAATCATTGTTAGAAATTTGTTTGCAGTGGTGAGAGTGGATCTGGGAAGACAGAAACAGCTAAAATTGCAATGCAATACTTAGCTGCTCTTGGTGGTGGTGGTGGTAATTGTGCCATAGAAAATGAATTTCTTCAGATAAATCGTATTTTGGAGGCTTTTGGGAATGCAAAAACAGCTAGGAATAACAACTCTAGCAGATTTGTGAGTATATACTTTTCCCCACAGTATAGTGAAACTTAGTAGTTTTTCTATTGTTTTATTATTGAAGGCTATGCAGCACTTTGGATCATGTTTAAAGTTGAGCCGTTTAATTGATATACACTTTAATTGGTGCAGGGAAAGTTGATTGAAATTTACTTTGGCTGCACGGGTAAAATATGTGGGGCTAAAATTCAGACCTGTAAGCATGCTCAAGTTGTACATGTTACTGCAAAAGTGCTTATTTATGATCTCCATTTCTTTTGCAATTACTGAGTTGTTTTTTTTTCTTTCATGGCTGCGTTTGTCATATGCAAAACCCCTATGCTAACTGGAACAGTATTGTTGGAAAAGGTAATTTGTGGTGCCTTGTATGAGATAAAAGTGAAATAATTAGGTTTGTTTTCTCTGACTTCTGAAATAACCATGCTGTTTGAGCAGTCCAGAGTTGTTCAACTTGCCCGTGATGAGAGATCATATCACATATTTTATCAACTTTGTGCTGGATCTTCATCTGATCTTAAAGGTATATTTTCTATGCAATGTTCAACTTGTTGGTATAATTGTATACTTTTATCTCTCATAATCATTTCTTGCATGACACAATTATTTTGCTGTGTTATTTGCAATGTGTTGAAATGACCACAATCACAGTCTTAACCTTGATAGTCAACTAGCCCACTCTTTTGTACATTATGAAAGAATTGAAGGTTAAATATATTTTTGGTCACTAATAAATTATCAGATTTTGTTTTTGGTCCCTTCTGATTTTTTTTGAACTGTTTCATTCCTAATAAATTTTGTATTTTATTATTGGCCTTTAAAAGCGGCAACTAAAGTACTTTATTTTATTGATTAAAGAGCTATCTAAACCATTTTTGAGACTAAACAAAATAAAAAATGTATTTGGGTTGATTTTTTTTTTTAATTATTAGGGACCAAAATAAAATCTAATAATTTATTTTTGATGAAAAACATATTTAATCTAATAATTACGTGTTTTTTATGCTAAATGAGTTCTCGTTTGTGATATATTTTTGGGGGTTTACCTACCCTTATGGTTACATTTGTGCAGTTTACATGCTTACATCATAGAACAACTCGTATCATATGATTTTATTCTGTGTTGATACGACGAAGATTATTCTATAAAAGGCAACTGTTGAAAATAAGTCAGAAATCTTTTATGTTTTTATCACTATATCACTATTTGGGGACAACTGAATTGCTCAATTACCACTCTTCTGCTCTTCCCTCTTTAAAATCTAAAAGCTAATGTTTATATAGACATTTAATTTTAGTACGCATTAACTGGCATCAATTTCTGCTTTTAAAATTACATTATCTTTGCAGTGTATTTATTTTCTTGATCAAACATAATTGAATTTACAATTATTTTGACTGATGTAAAATCATTATCTTTCTCTTTGCAGAGAAACTGAATCTTAGAGCAGTAAGTGAATATAAGTATCTAGTTCAGAGTGACTGCATGTCAATTGATGGTGTTGATGATGCCAAAAACTTTGATCAGCTGATGGTATATGACTTGACAGTTAGTTTGGTTTTCAATAAAACTCTTTAACTTCGTCAATATTCCCCTAAGATCTCATGTTATTTTCCCCGTGGCATATGCAATATCCCTAGGAAGCACTGGATGCAGTTCAAATCTATAAAGAGGATCAGGAGCTGATCTTTAAGATACTTGCTGCAATACTCTGGTTGGGAAATATATCATTCCAAGTAGACAGAGACAATCAGATTGAGGTTGTTGACGATGAAGGTAAGATTGGTAGAGACTCTTTAACTTTTATGTATGTTCATTTGGTGTCATTGAGCTCTCACTCAAAGCGGACTAGGACTTACCTGGGATTCTTTGTAATGCTATATCAGATACAGTGCACAAATTATGTTTTGGTTTTTATTGTGTTGGTAAGGAATTTGTAGCAGTTCAGTTATACTGATTGAATTATTAACCCTAGAAGGCATATATGTAATGTATTTTACTTACAACTAATGAACAAGTTCAATTTATGTAAATAATCTAATTCTTTTGCAGCTGTAAACAGTGCTGCCCAACTCATGGGTTGCAGTTCCCAGGATTTAATGACAGCATTATGTACCCATAAAATCCAAGCTGATGAAGATACTATTGAAAAAAAATTGACATTGAAGCAGGTGTTTACCTATTTGAACATTTCATTGTTTCATTTTCTTTATGTCTATTTGGGTAGGTGGGGTAGAGCATACGGGAAGTGTGTGAAAGGCAAGGAGTGAATCTTGGCCATATATGAATGGTTGAGATTGTTTTACTCAAATCTAATCTTAACGCATCCATTTTGGTTGTATGGTCAAGAACCATGATTAGCTCCTCTTTTAACAATTGATTATCTTTTTCACATTTTTGTATAGGCAATTGAAAGAAGAGATGCTATTGCAAAGTTTATCTATGCAAGCTTGTTTAACTGGCTCTTAGACCAAGTTAACAAGTCACTTGAAGCGGGTAAAAAATGTACATGGAAATCCATAAGTATCCTCGATTTTTATGGGTTTCAGACTTTCCAGGTGAGCAGTTTGTATCAATGTGCCTGTTTAGGCTTTAAAGAATGTTGCATATGTTCTAATAGTTTCTTGTATCACTTTTTCAGAAAAATGGCTTTGAGCAGTTTTACATAAATTATGCCAATGAAAGGATTCAACAACACTATAATCGCCATCTGTTTAAACTAGAGCAGGAGGTTGGTGATCTTTCAAGAGTTAATATTGCTGGGTATTTTGACGTTTATTGCCTTTAATTTGAATAAAATAGTGTGATATAATTCCGTGAATTTGTTTCCTACACATTAATGTCTTAAAAATATGATACGGTGAAATTTGTTTCTTTACATTTACATTTTTACCACTTCTGTATTCATTGGAAAGAACAGATTTGGACAAGATTTCCATAAACTATTGCCCAATACTAATGCAAATAAAACATATTTTGAACAGTGTGGTTGGTGTAATAGTTAAACATGTTGGCTCCATCAAAGATTTTAGTTCAATCATGAAGGACACATTTCAAATAGTTATTATTGTTTGGTACTATTGTTGTCTAATCGGAGTTGAAAAACAATCAATTGAGAACAGGTACATTTTTGCTAATGCATAAGTTTATTATCAAGTGCTAAGGGTGTGTTATTGTTATGATCTTGGTTATTTTAAGAAAGTTCTCAAACAATTGACGTTCAGGTCTCCAAAGAAAAAAGGATAATATATTTGTTTTTATTAGATGTACAAAGAGAAACCGAAAAAAATACACGTATGTACCCAAAGGAGCCCTCTCTTTTCACCCTCTCTTTTCACCCTCTCTTTTCACACTGGGCACTTCCAGTTGAAAACAAAAAATAAATTGATTATAACCGCCAATAAAACCCCACCGCCAAACGAAAAATAACTAACTTTTCTTCCTCCTTTTATAGACTTGAATGGTCCTTTTGGGGATTTCATTCTCATGTGTAACAGTTCTTCATTAAGCTTGATAAGCATAACAGCAATATTGCATTTTTAATTTCATCAGGACTATGAATTGGATGGCATTGATTGGACTAAAGTAGATTTTGAGGACAATCAAGGGTGCTTGGATCTATTTGAGAAGGTACTATTTTGGTTTAGTTTCTAAATGCTCAAGTTATTCCACTTTCCTTGGAAACTGAGCTGTTGCTATGGTTGTAGTTTGATTTGTTTCCTCTTCCAGACACTGTTTTTCTGTAAATCATATTATAATGTATTTATTTTATAAAGCTGGGTTCAGGTCCCAATGTTGGCTGTGTTCACATAATTCTGGTGATTGGTGTAATCATTATGTTATCTGTTGCAAAATGTGCAGAAACCTCAAGGTCTACTCTCTTTGTTGGATGAGGAGTCAAATTTACCAAACGTTTCTGATTTGACATTTGCGAACAAACTTAAGCATCACTTGCACCCTAATCCTTGCTTCAAAGGGGAAAGAGGCAGAGCTTTCCGCGTTCGTCACTATGCAGGAGAGGTTAGTTTTCTCACTATTTAGGGAGCCACATAAGATAGTTTGGACAAAATCTTCTTTTTAATTTTACATATATGAGTTAGTACTTCAATTTACTTGTTTAGATTTTGCATTCTTTTCCACAAGATTACATGTATAAGTATAAGGCTATAGTATAACATATGGGCAGCAGAATCACAGTTTTAAGCTCTTGTATATCCAGAGTATAATTTTGTCCAGCATGCTATTTGCATATGGTCTTAGTCCTCGGTCTCTGAATATAGTTCTTTAATTGGTTTCTAAACATGGTGTTTTGCTCTCTTCCAAATTCCTACTTTATTTTAGGAGTGTTTGATTCGTTTTCCTCCAATATATAACATGTTTAAATATTTGGTCCGTTATTTCACTTGCTAGAAACAGTTTGGTACACATGTCATTCAGATGCTCAATGTTGAGAATAAAGAAAATAAGGTTTGAGATCAACATGCAATTATTCATCCGACATTTATTTTTAATCTTGAGCTCGTTTTGTTAAGTATCTATGAGTAAATCCTTTCTATTTGTATGTATCATGGAAGTCATTTTCCTTGGATGCACAGTTCTAACGTCTGGGTCTCTATCAGGTTCTGTATGATACAAATGAGTTTTTAGAGAAGAACAGAGACACGATGTCTTCTGACTGCATTCAATTCCTGTTATCATGTAATTGTGAACTGCTGCCGTTGTTCTCCAAAATGTTTAACCAGTCTCAAAAGCAGAGTGTTGCAACAAAGTTCAAGGTACTTTTGTAATATTTCTTGAGCTTAATTAAGATTTCAAAAGAAATGACAAAGACTCGTTAAAGAAGATATAAACATGATAATGTAAGCCTACTCTCCTTAAAAGGAAATTATTGAATAACAGAGTACAGAAAGTATACAGAGAAATAGTTGAGGGCAATAAATCTAACTAGTTTCATTCCTTTAGGTTCAATTGTTCAAGTTGTTGCATCAGTTGGAGAGCACCATGCCTCACTTTATTCGCTGCATAGCACCAAATACTAAGCAGCTTCCTGGCATTTATGATGAAGGTCTTGTCCTACATCAGCTTAGGTGTTGTGGTGTTCCAGAAATTGTTAGACTTTCAAGGGCTGGATATCCTACTCGAATGACCCATCAAGAGTTTTCCAGAAGGTAGTTGAGAAACTTCCTGTGGTTCTTTGATAAACTTGAACGATAGGTTGATTTTTGTTCCTTGATGTAACTAGGTATGTGTTTATGCTTTCTGAGGCCAACGTATCCCATGATCCATTGAGCATCTCAGTTGCTGTTTTGCAAAAATTTAATATCCCTTCTGAAATGTACCATGTTGGCTACACCAAATTGTATCTTCGAGCAGGGCAGGTATGTCTAAGGTCTTAAGTTTTATTTGCACGGCTTGGAAGTCATTTTTCCTACTTTTTGTTTTCTTCCACTGCATCATATTGGTTAAGTTTGTAACTAGCTGTCCATAGTTTTACACTGAAAACATATTTTTTGCTTAATTGCACTTTGAAGAGCCGTATGCCACTTAGTTTTGAACCATGAGTCTTTTTCTTATCAGAATTCCAAATTACATTGATGATTTGGTTTAGTTCATTTTCATTCATACTGTGATTTCTCTGATTTAGTTATCCTTGTGCTCTGGTTGCTTTTGTAGATTGATGCACTGGAGAATATGAGAAAGCAGATTTTGCAGGGAATAGTTGGGATTCAAAAATGTTTCCGTGGTCATCAAGTTCGTGGTTGTTTCTGTGAACTTAAGAATGGAGTGACAACACTACAATCATGTACTGCCAGTATCTTTATTATTTTTTCATTTGGAGGAAAACTATATATGATTATATGCACACTTTTTTTTTTTTCATTTTATGAACATTTGAGCAGTAAATGATTTTGTAATGATAAAAAAAAAACGTTGGTGCATATTGGCTTGTACTTTCAATATATAATTCTAAAATCTATTGATGCTCATTCAATTAAGAACTTTCGGTGCCTAAACTGATGACTCAAATCATAGAATTGTCAAAGGTGATTAGTGATTATTCATAACCTTGGTTCTAGTTTGTTTCTAAATTGCTAATTTGGTTGCATTGCAGTTATTCGTGGAGAAAATTCAAGAAGGAAATATGGTGTCATGTCGAAGTCTTCAATAACAATTTATTCTAGAAAACTGGAGGAGATCCATGCAATCATACTATTACAATCTGGTTAGTAGTATTGATTCTGTTTACTGCAATGCTTACCATTATTATTGAAGATGAACCTGATTTGCATATTATCTGTTTTCTTTTCTTGAAGTAATTCGTGGTTGGCTGGTTAGAAGGGATGCTACTCATGTAAATAGGTCAAAGAAATATCCTGAAAATGCTAAACCTAGGAGGAAGTCCTTTATGAAGATAATACCAGAAGTACAGGTAATTTACATTGCACTTAACATTAGTGTTTTTTACCGTGTCTTAAGTTAGATATCTCCATCTATTGGGTTATTTTCCAGTTGTTGTATTACGTTAAAATGAATGTTTTCCAATTCTTATTTATTCTATCAGACTAAAACTTATGACAATTAGAGTTCCAGGTTATGAGGGAAATTGAGCCTACCATATATTAGCTATGTTTGTTTAGCACATAATTCTTAGATGTTGCAAGAGATTTTAATTGGTTGGAAGACTCACTTTTCAAAGAACCAACATGGAATTGATGTACCCTTTTAGAGGCTTAATGCAAAAATATTGGAGGAAATGAAAATATCTAATGATGGTTGCCATTTACATAGAAAAGACCTTGTGGGGGAGGCATTGGAGGATAAGGTGGTTGTTGCTTAAATTGAGGCCATGCCATCAAGGATATGTACGACGAGGTTAAAGCCAAGTGTTGTTTGGACTATCGGAAAGGGGCAGTTGTTTGATACAGTTAACATATTGATTAGTCTTAGATAACCAGAACAGAGAGAGAAGAAGAGAACTGAACAAAACTATTTTATTGAATGTGAAAACTAAACTAAGTCATGTACACCGAGAATATTTGTAAGAGATTGGTTATGTTAGTAACCACAAAACCTTACAACTGTCATAAAGAAAACTAAACAGAATGATAGAGAAAACAACAGTTGTACAAAATACATCTTATTACTCTAATAGCCCCCCTCAAACTTAAGTAGAAGGTTTTTCAACAGAAAAATGCTTCACATTAAGTTTGCTACAAAGAACAACAAAAAGTGTAGAAGATAGGGACTTAGTTAAAACATCAGGCCCACTGATCCAGAGCTGGAACATGAGAAATAGCCAACTGTTGAGACACAATCTTCTCTCTAACCAAAAAAGAAAATCTCCACGTGTTTAGTGCGATTGTGAAAAACAGGATTGTGTGCTATAGCAATTGCACTCTGATTATCACATAATAATTAAGGTGTTTGAAAAGAAACATTGAGTTCTGTAAGTAATCTAACAATCCACGTTAGTTCAGCAGAGGTTTGTGCCAAACTTTTGAACTCAGATTCAGTACTGGATCGTGCAATGATTTGTTGCTTGCAAGACCACCAAGAGATCAAAGTTTGGACCCAGAAAAATGGCTGTCCCTGATATAAACTGTCTGTCATCAGCATTAGAGGCACAATCAGCATCACAGAATGCTGTCAAGGAAACTAGATTGGTCAGCACAGTGGGTTGAAAGTGAAGGCCATGAAACATAGTGCCTTTTAGATATTGCAGAAAGCGTTTGACTACAACCCAATGAGAGTCTAAAGGGTTAGCCATAAATTGACAAACTTTAATTACAACAAAAGCAATTTCTGGTCTAGTAAGAGTAGTATATTGGAGAGCTCCAACAACAAACCTATACAAAGTCAGGTTTGAGAAAATATCAGCACCTTCTTTGGATAGTTTACAATTGGATACCATAGGAGAAGAGATAGGATAAGCTTATGCCATGTTGGTTTATGAAGTAAATCACGAATGTACTTGGTTTGAGTCATGGAATAGAGCTTTCCAACAAATGTTTGACCTCAAGACCAAGCTGTTTCAGAGAAAAGTTTGCATTGAGTTTAGCAGTGATAGTGTGAATTAGACTGAGTGAGGTGCCATTGGCAAGAATGTCATCAACATACACCAGAAGATAGATAACATAAGATCCATAATGATAAATGAACAGAGAAGTGTCACAAGAGCTAGAGACAAAACCCAGTTGCTGGAGAGTAGTTTGCAGTCGTGTAAACCATGGTCTTGGGGCTTGCTTTAGGCCATAAAGGCCATAAAGAGACTTATCCGAAGCTTCAAACCCTGGTGTTGCATGTAAACAGTTTCATTTAAGAGCCCATTGAGAAAGGCATTATTAACATCAAGATGGAAGAATTTCCACCTATGAGAATAATATGTATAGTAACTAGTTTAATGACTGGAGAGAAGGTTTCATGAAAGTCAAACCCATGAACTTGATGGTAACAATTTAGGCAGTAGCAGAAAATACTAATTAACATCTTTACATGAATTAGAAGACTTTGGATACAACTCAGAATAAGGAAATCTTCGCTCATCAAACAGAACATCTTTAGAGATAAAGATGCGCCCATTGGAAGCCAAACACTTGTATCCCTTGTGAAGATGAGAATAACCAAGAAAAAGACACTCTTCAAACCTGAAGTCATGCTTATGATGCTTATATGGTCATAACAAAGGGAAACAAGAATAGCCAAAAGTCTTAAGGAAACAATAATTTGGATTTTTACGAAACAGAACAGAAAAAGGAACAACAAACTGAAGAGATACAGTGGGGTAATCTATTGATAAGATAGATTGTAGTAGTAAAGGCATAATCCCAAAAATGCAAAGGAAGAGAAGCTTGATGTAATCTATGTTTTCGTTTAATGACACCATTTTGATGATGAGTATGAGGACATATGAGTCTATGAACAATGCCATGATGGGCTAAATAACTTGTAAAAGGACGAAACTCACCACCTCATTCAGATTGAACTTATTTAATTTTACAGTTGAGCTGCAATTCAACCACTGTTTTAAAAATCTGAAAAAACTGATAGAGTTTCATTTTTAGCCTTTAGAGGAAAAATCCATGTATATCTAGAGAAAGCATCAACAAAAGCCACATAATACTTATAGCCAACATGAGATGTAATATGAGTAGGACCCCATAAATCAGTAAAAATGAGTTCCAAAGGAGAATAAACAGATTTAGACTCATGAGAAGGCAACCTATGAGATTTACCACCCCAACAAGATTTGTAGAAAATAGAATCAATTTTATTAGGCAATGAAAGATTACAATGTTTGAATACAAGATTCATAATATGGCTGTTAGGATGACCTAATCTAGTGTGCCACAAATGAACACTAGTGCTGTCAGAAACAACTTTATTTACATTATTTAAAGCAGCAAAAATAGAAGATGAAGCAGCAGAAAGCAGAGATGGTGACTGTCGAGTGGTTGAATTAGAGAAAAGATGAACATTATGGAATGAGTAGAGTCCATCGGGTCCGACACCTCCATGAAGAAGAACCTTATTCGTTCCTTGGGATTTGACAAGACACTTATCAGAATGGAACTCAAAGAAAACAAAATTATCATTTGCAAATTGACTAACAATCAACAAATTTTTGGTAACGGAGGGAACATGCAACAAATGATTTAACCTAAACAGAACTCTAGAATAAAAAGGAGAGACAAAAAGAGAAGATCCAGCACCAGAAATACTTAAACCTGCACCATTGCCTGTGAAAATTTGGTCTGGTCCATCAAAATGTTGCATTTGTTTTATGTTTAGAGGTTCACCTGAAACATGAAGACTAGCACCATAATTTGGTATCCATGAAGTATTATCTTTACCTTGAGAATCAGATTGTACAACCATGGCACTAGGGCCAGTAGTGGTAGTGGATGTAGAGTTTGGATTTAACTAAGTATTAGAGCCTTTATAGGAACCAATGGAGTAGGGAATGAACTGCTGTGTGGCTGGATCAATGAACATCAAGGATTCATGAGGTTGAGATGAAGAATCAGACCTGAAGTGATAGAAATTGGCTGTATGACCAAACTTTAGACAAATTTGGCATTGAAAGTTGGCAAACTGCCACCATGACCTTGTGCAGAATTGCTCCCTCCACAAGAAGAGCCACGAAAACCACCTCTCTGATTGGTACCACGAGAGTAGGAGCCTTGAGTGTTGTTGAGAATAAAGAAGATAGGGATTGAGATTAATCTCCCTTGTGTATAAACTACACATAGGGTAATCTATTTATAATAGAGAGAGGTACAAGTAAAAAGAGTAACTGAAAATAAAAAGATTAAATAGAAGATATTGTTTGATATTGTGGTTATCAATATCTAACAATATCTTAATAATA
>Ga0214542_1008694_pt1 | contig 16473 bp, 4 predicted proteins | sample CNSS1metaG_FD_160096 | JGI IMG/M metagenome (GOLD analysis project Ga0214542, IMG submission 160096) | Root nodule microbial communities from cowpea collected in UCLA plant growth center, Los Angeles, California, USA - CNSS1 | ecosystem: Host-associated > Plants > Roots > Nodule | place: USA... | reverse complement strand
CCGTTTTTTTTTTTTTTTTTTTTTATTGCTTCAAGTAGTTCTGCTAAAACTTCCACCAATCTAAGTGGTTTTTTCGAAACAGAAAATTTTCCTGACAATTTGGTTCTTGAAGCGACTATAATCCAGTATTTGGTTCTTGAAAAAGTACCTGCACGTGATACGGCATTTAAAATAAGGGCAATAAGATAAAATAGTACAGTGGCCATATAATTAAAATAGCAGAAGAAGGTGAAGCTGATGTAGAATAGCACCGGCCACTGCAGAATGATCCCCTCGTGCGGCTCATATGGATCTTTTATAGGTAACAGTTATATCAATTACACACACTTCAGAATATGCACATGTTCACTTTCACTAATCAATCTACAGGTCCATTTACATTCAAATTCTAAAATTTTTTAATACTTGTGGAAAAAGATATTTTTTTCTGCATTAATAAACTAATTTAATTATAACGCAGTTATTATTTCAGTAACGACTTAATCCTCTACTTTCACCTTTTCGCGTGTTTTGCCTAGAGATGACAATGAGATGGGGATGGATTTCGGTTTTACTATCTCATATTCATTCCATAAAAAGAAACTCATTCTCGTATCTAAATCTAACGGTTATTAAACTTTTGTCTCATCCCCACCGGATAATGGGTATATCTTGTATCCATCTCCTTACTGTTTCAATATTAATTAATTAATTTTTGTAAAATAATAAAAAATTATTATAAAGAAAATATAATATTGTCAAATATTTAATATTAAGAGAAGAGTTGTTTATTTGATATCAAATATTCAGAAAGAAATTATAATTATATATATATATATATATATATTTTAAATTAAAATACCAAATAAATTTCATGAAAACCCAAACATTTATAAAATTTGCAAACATTAATAAAACCTAACTGACAAAAATTTAAAAGTATTTAAAAATATATATATAAAAGGTAAACAAATATTCAAATTAAAATATATTTTGAATGTTTTTTTGCTTCAATTTTTTAAATTCTGATAAATATCTTTTTAATACATTAATAAAAGTTATAATACAACACTAAATCAAAATCAAACAAAGATTAAACTAATAATAATAAAATTTTAACATATATCTTGTATTTTTTGAACTTTATACATGTTGGATATGTTGGATATGCAAATGAATTTTATGATAAAAAAAATAAAAGAAAGAATGTAGTAATATATATATATATATATATATATATATATATATATAGTTACTTAATTGACTATGAATATTTTAATAAGTTAAACGGGATGTCTCAAATTCATACCCATTCAATGTCAGGATTCTCCATCAAAACGAGGACGAATTTGGATAATATCGATAAAGACAAATTTATTTGTTATCCTTATACTACTCCACCTTTTAATTTTAATTTTAATTTGAATAATTTTTTACTGTAAAAGAAAAAAGACATTATTCTTTTAATTATAAACATATAGCATGAAGAAAGTTTGGCCATTTTGATTCATTTTCTACATGTTTTTGAATACTTGAGGTGACATTTTTTTCTTATATTAAAATTATATAATTTTAAAATAATATAAATTTTTTATATTATTTTATATGATTTAAAAATATGTAATTAATTATTTAAAAAAATTATCTAATTATTTTGAAGTAGAAAAAATAATATTCATTTACCTATTTTATCAAATAAATGAATTATTTTTTATTGATTAAAAGGAAAATTTGTCTAATTAAAATATAACATTAAGAAAATCATTGAATGGACATTTCTTTTATATAATAATGTAGATTAATTGTTAAATTATTATGCGTTTATATAAGGTTCTACACATTTTAATAACTAATGTAACATTTGAATAATGATTTGAGATCAAGACTAGAAGGTGATATTTTTTAAAACATTTAAATCCACTTTCGGTTATAACAGAAAGGTTGTATTTCGATGTCGGTCTCCAGACGTTTTCTTTTACTTTCATCGTTCAAAACCTTTTAAAATTACTATTTTTCATCTTATTAAATAGATATCAATTTTTTTTTAATGAGAGATAATCTAAGTACTCCTAAAGATATATTAAACCGTCAAGTTTTAAGATGAAGTAATTTAAAAGTTTAAGATATCATAATTAATACGTGTATCTAATATACATGTTTTTTTTTTATCTCAAATAATTCTGAATTAAAAATCTTAAGTGTCGCTTACCTTACAGTTTGACCGTCAAAGTTTTATCTTAAAAAATTATTCCATTAAAATTATGTATTTTAATTGTCTTTGATTCTAGTTGAAAATTTAAGTAGAAGTTTATATCATGGGTAAAAATGAGAAATTTAAGAATTTTATAGAGAGAAAAACTTATAATTTCATTGTTTTGAGTTAGAAAAAATATTATTTTTTTATAAAAGTTTGGTTCAAATTTCATTAATATTATATTATGTGTCTTTAATAAACTAATTGAAAGACCCATCAATTCTGATTTTTAAATGTGTGATTATTGAAGATACCCTATGAATCTAAAAGAAGATAAATCTAAGTTAATGGTCGTTCCGAGTTTCAAAAACAATTCATTAGCTAAGTTAATCGGTCAAATCCAGTTTCAAAAATTTCGTCGTATTCGTATATTGCTTATTAAAACGTAGATAAGAACCTACAAGTAGATAGATAGCTGAATTTGGCGAAGAAATTAAATGAGGCATAACATTTTGTAAAATTTTGTGGTCACGGGGAAGGGATTTTTCAAAAGCTATACCTAAGTAGTGTTGTGTTTAAAAGACCAAGAAAAGGTGTTGGTAAGAGAGAGTAGAGACAGAAAGAGTAATTAAGGTCCTCAAAATTTGCACTAAATTAGGCCCTTAAACAATGAATTTGGCATTATGTAGTGCTAAATGTGTTGTCTCTGTCTGTGAAGTGTTTGTTAGAAATCCACATAATGCATATATTAAAAAAGTACACACTGCTCAGTGATGATTACTGATTGATTCCCCCAAAACAGGGCATTTGGTCTTACGTAGGTGTCTTGTTTCAGATTTTTGCTGCTGAGTTTAGGTCATCTTGCACTTACTCTTCTGCCTCCACATGCACACCATACACCACCAAACACAGTTTTTGCACCATTATACTAATGTGGCCAAATAATTTGGTTTCGAACAGCTTGATGGGGTTCAGTGAGAGAGAATGGAAGATTGAAAAGCTTGGACAAATCTACCTTCATTTGCCTTTTTCTTTTGTCTTCTTTGTTACCCTAAAAACCTGCAAAATTTCAGACTTTTGAAATAATATCTATATATTTTCTAATAGTTCAAGTGTTACCCATAAAAAAAATGTTTTATTCCTTAATTTTTTCTAAAAAATAAATTTTAATTGACGTGAATAAATTAATTATGGTTGACAGAGACGGTAACGTCCCATTTAATTAAAAAGCGTAATTAAAAGAAACGTTACATAGGAATAATACAACAGCGTAGTCCTAAGGTTCTTAACACCACCCCTACAAAACTAGGCACACCACGATGCCAACGAAAAACAGGATAACAAGTTTACAAAATGTATATAAATCTGAGGACAAACAAGTACATGGCCCATAGCCCTAAAGAAAAGCCCACAAAGAAACTAAAGTCCAGTCCACGCAGACTATGCGGCGGAACCATCACCTTCCTATTGTTCACGGGTGTTCCTCGCATCTGCTCACACCAACAAGTTGATGATCATCGCAAAAGAGAGTACCACACAACAGAACACATAACAATAAAAGTAGGGTAAGCTAGAGCATAAAAGTTTTCATCCATACGATCAAATATATATTCACCATACCATATACACATATCAACCAAGCATGTTATGACTTCTCAGGCAATACACTAAGACACGACTCGACTCATACGGATACATATAACCTGGTCGGATTCAGCAGATGCTTGCACTTGTGGTGGATACCTCTGCTCACCCCCAAGCTATGTGTTACAAGTGTTACAATGAATCAATTTCCCTCACCACATGGTTAGCCCTTAATGAATTTCAGACCTCCTGCTACTCTCACCACAAGAGTCAGTCCGCTCTAGGTGAGACTAACTGATTCCTTAGAGTGTCAGGATGCAACCTTACTTTGAATCCTTACCTAGTTATACAGATGGGGCACCACCATGGACACCCACTAACAAGGGCCATGGAATTACGTCTCGACCACTGAAACGCGACCCTGAAAGTCTCACCTAGAGACTCAAAGGAATTACGCACTGACACAGACTAAACATGCTCAACCAATCCAGACAGATCCATCATACAAATTTATACATACATATCACATACTAGTTCCTCATAAACCATCTCTTTCATTTTTCCAGTGAATCCACACTAGCTCATCATTCTCATCCAACATAGTGGAATCTCATCTCATGCCAATGTCGTGTCAATTTAATACCAACCACCTCATTCATTTCACATGCGAAGGTTCACGCCCAAAGCCATCATTTACCATTCATGAATCACATCACTCATGCATATTCATTCGTCTCATGCATTTAACACAATAATCAACATACAAGCAAGCATAAACCATTTCAGGATTTCAGAAACAACCACACAATCACACTGCCTCGCCCAGCCCCTCGCTCAGGCTGAAGGGTCTCACTCAGGCGAGAGGCTCTGGCTCAGGCGAGCCCCCTTCGCTTGGGCGAGACGTTTGCTCACTCAAAAATTGAGCTGGTCGCCTGAGCGACCTCTCGCGTACAAAAGGTCTGGGCGAGTCCTTGTCCATCTCGCCTAGGCGAGACTGGCTCGCTTGGACGAGATTATCAGGTCTCGCCACTGTTTTCCTGCAACAGCCACCCACACCAGTCCAAAACAACACCCTCATATAACATATCATCACATCAACCACATAACTTCGAATATAACAGCCAAACAACATGGAAAAAAATGGAATATAGGAGTAAGTCATAGCTTCCCTACCTGAAAATGGGTTTGTATGGGACTTCGACGTTGAACCAAAGAGCACATCAGCTCTAGAACCAGACTCGCAAAGTGAGCAGAACCAAGGTCAAGCCAAACGTGAATCTGAGGGAACTTTGGAACCCTAGCAGAGAACGGCAGCAACAGCTCTGGGAGGTGTGGTTTCTGTTTTTATGAAAAGTGAGCATAGGTTAGGGTTTGGGGCGGATTAGGTCTGTTTTCCCTTTTGGACCAGCCCTAAGACCCAATAGTTAAGGACAACTCTAAAAAAAAGAGCCAGAATGAAAAGTGGGCCTTACAGAGACTTCTACTTGGACTTAAAATTTTTAACTAAAAATTGGTTTTGGAAAACGAATCAAACAATCTATCAATATGATTTTAGTGATTTCATATACACCAAAATCAATTATATCCATCCGACGTAAAATCAAACATACTATTAATTCCTAACTTTATAACTACATTTATTTAATCTTTTGAAGTTTATTAATTTGAAATACTTTTAATTTTTTTTTTAAATTTGAATTTCAATGTAATTATTTTATTTAAATTAATTATTTTAATGTAAAAAATTTTAATAAATGAATTATTCTTCTAAATTACTTCGTCTTAACACAAAATTAAATCTCATCTATTTTCCTATTTTGAATTTTCAAGCCGCTTCATTAATTTGTAGTAATCGGAAAGCACCCAAGATTTTACGGTGAAAAGTAAGACTGAAATAACATCTTGGTCCACAAAAGGGAATTTTCTTCCTTTATTACTGTTTACTCATTGACAAACTAATAAAATGGAAAGTTGAAATTTATTTTTTCCCGAAAGAAAACTTGCAATAAATGAGGTGAATTTTACCAAGAAAAGTGTCAAAAGGAAACAATAAAATCAAACTTTTAATTGGATATGTGAAACTTAAAATAAATTTAAAACTATATCGCTTTTTGTATATTCGTATGTATAAGAGTAGGAGTATGTCAGTGATTCTTTATAAATATATATATATATATATATATATATATATATATATATATATATATACCTTTTTCGGTAAAAACAAAAAAGTAAACACTAGAGTTTTGTTACCTATAATTCCAACAATAGAGAGATTAGTATATTCTCACGAGAAATATAAAATCCAAAATTAAATGAACAAGGATAACATAAGTACAAGCTGAGAGAGTTCTAAACAATGAATTAGTGTATTGTGACATCTCAATTTTTTTCCGAAGTAGAAAAAAAATGCCATACCAAAATAAATTTGTTTCAAGCAAACGGTGAGTTTTAGAAGAAATTTTCTAGGGAAAATGTATCTCCCCTTAATCAAACACTAAAGAACGAAAGAAAATGATTAAATACAGCTGTAAAGAAATAGACTTGCAATAATCATTAATCTCTTTGACCTATCTATATTTACTAGTTACACCTCCTAAAAGAAATAATATGCATGTTATTAAAAAGCAAATAACTTCAGGGATCATAGTCTTATAGTAAAATTTATAATAGAGACAAAATTTCTAATTAAATACAGAATGAACTATTATACCTTATTTATAAATTTATTTATTTATTTATTTTTAAATTTATATCCTAAACAAAATTTCAGGTTTTAAGAACAACTTTTGTTGATCATGATTTTGCTTAGTAAAAGCGCTTGAATAAGTAATATTTGAAAAGTTGGCTATCTAGGTCAAATTTGTTCAAGACAGAAAGGTTTGTTCAGTGATCTTGAAAAATTATCTCAACCTTTTTCTAGTTCTTTTGTATGGATTGAAGTCTTCATGTTTTTCTACTTTCTTTCAAAAAAAAAATAGTAAATTTTGTATAAAATTTAAATAAGAGATTCGAAAGAATTACGTCTGTAAAATCATATATATATCATCAAATCCTTGATTAAACATTATAGTCATCGAGGATAGTTACCAACTTTGGTTTTTTTTTTTTCACCGATAAATATTAATTGTTAGTCGAGGGAGTTGAACTCACAACTTTGTTGCTCTTTCTACTAAATTAATATTTTCTCTATATTGTTAGCCCTATCAAATCCATGAACTTTATTTCTTTTCATTCAATTCGATCACTAAATCATCTTATTATTCTGGTTACCGACTTTAGTTGATCCTTGGTCGTGAATTATTGAGAAGCTTAGTTGGGAAATGACCATTTCTGGTGTTAATATTTGGGCTCCACTGCTAAAAAGAATTGGTAATGAATCACGTGACATTCTAATTTGTTTAAGTATGTATATGAATTAAAGAAGACACGCACCATCCTAAGACCATTTCATGAAGTTAGAATATTTATCTGACTTATGACAGTCGATTCTTCAATTTTATGTCTTTTTATTCCAAATCAGTGGCTATAAAGGTGCATGAACGCTCATTGCGGAATCATAACAATAGGAGTCTTAGTTCACTAATTGAGGTTCGGTAACATAATCCATTAACACAAATATTTCGAAAATTGGTAAATGATGACAAAATGTACCTTATTTTCATATCAAAATTAGTGTATTATTTTCAATGATCATTTCAATTCATCGTACAAGAAAATGTATCTTAATTACTCAAGGTGGTTTAAGAAATAGAGAACTCCCAAGATTTTTATGCTTTCTCAGCATCTCTTAAAATGTTTCTTCTGCAAACACCTAAATAATTATACAATTATTTATTATGGATCGGTTAACGAATTAATAGTTTTTTTTAAGGAAAAAAAAATGTTGTTAAGCACACATTTTTTGGTAAGAAAACTTGCACAATCATTTGTTGTTAACGGGAGATGTAACACTATGGGTGCAAAAACTAGTTAGTTTTTGTACATGGACAGTGACAATTAACATTCCTTAATAAAAGAAAATAAAACAAAACAAAACCCTAATAGCAAGGACTCACTAATTGAGGTCTTAAGTTATATATTTGATTGTCGTATATATCTAACCCTTTTCACAATTTCAAAAGAATTATAGCTATTGAATCTTGGTCGAAAAATAACAAGGAATCAAGAGGTTAAAAATTTAAATAAATACATAAATTGGGAAATGATTATTTTAAGAGCTTAATGGCGACTTTAATATTGAGCAAATATTGAACAGCCTCCCTCCTTTCACAAGTTTGTGGCAGCGCAGGAATGTTTGACAAAGATTTAAAGTAGCACCGATTTCACATTTTCATAGTATCTAACATGGCAGGATCTCATAATAATTAATAAGAGATTGTATTTAACTTTAATAAGTAAAACCTACTTTAAATGTGTAACACAATGTAATTCATGTGATATTTTGACTTTAAATTATGATTAACTTATGAAGAGCATTGAAAGTACTCTTAAAGTACTCTTTAATATAATTGAGTTTTTAACAGTTATTTTTATTTTATATAAGGAGTGTCATCTTAACCTTCTTATAAAATAATAAACTTGACACCTTTTTTTAAGATTCATCGGTTATTTAAGAAAAAAAAATCCTTTTTAAGTGTTAGTCAAATATTAAACGTAAAATAGGACTCAAAAAGTTATACAATTTTTAACAAATGATAAAAAATACAGTAAAAAGGGGTTACCAACTTTTTTAATTTGCTATCGTTTTACTATTGCTTTTTTTTTTTTCAAACAAAAAATGTCTCTCCTTTTTCTTTAGAACACCAATTTGATCCATTAAAAATGTTGCAAGTGCAGCTGCTTGAAACATTGTTTAACAAAAGAGCTCATAAGCCAAGGATAAATGGGAGACACGGAAACACCGCGCACGTTCCTCTCTCATATTTTCCCTTCTTTCTTTATCATTTTGCCTTTTTCAATGTGTGGTATAATAATTTTAGACGATGATATTTTGAAGATTAAAATTTTATAATTTTTTCTTATGACGACGTGATATTGTTTAAGTGATTTTGAAATATAAAAAATAAAAAAATAAAAAATACGATTTTAAATTGAAAGAGAAAATTGTCATAGTCTAATTATTAAAAAATCATTTTTCTAATAACTTTCCCTATGGACAAAATGGTGTCTACCTATTCAAAGAAGAATAAATATATGTCCTTTTCTTATCTTGTGATTCTCCATAAATACTCTCATTCCCATCCTCTTCTCTCTCTCTCTCTCTCTCACTCTCACAGCACAAGCAGAACATTGAAAGAGGCTTGTTTTTCCACATATGATCATGGTTTGAATTCCCCTGTTTTCTCCTATGTCTATGCAAATTCAAATTACTTACAAGGTTTGTCTTGATGCAGGGAAACCTTAAACCTGCATGGTTGGAAGCTCTGTATGCACAAAAGTTCTTTGTGGGGTGCTCTTATCATGAGAATGCCAAAAAGAATGAGAAGAACATATGCTGCTTAGATTGTTGCACCAGTATTTGTCCCCACTGCTTACCCTCCCATCGCTTCCATAGCCTTCTGCAGGTTCGCCGTTATGTATATCATGATGTTGTCAGATTGGAAGATCTTCACAAACTCATAGATTGCTCCAACGTCCAGGTACATCTATACGCAGTAGCAGACCTACGTGTACACGAGAGTCGTAATTATACTCCTGATTTTCTTAAAATTATTACTAAGTATATGAAAAATATTTATTTTTCTCCTTAATCTTATATATTTAAACTCAGTTTTTACCCTTTCACATTCAATCGAGACACATTGTTGGCTCTCATCTGTTTTCCTTCTGACAATTTCAAACATTTTTTGATTCTCCTTTTAAAGTCTCTTTCATTTCTGACTCGTGGTACTTGTTCACTATCGGTCTCTTCCCAAACAACTCGACTCGCTAAGAGCGCCTCACTGAGTGCGGTTTAATAATAGACTTGTATATAATTGAGAGTGTATAAATACACCACTTTATTTTACTTACCACACACTGATTTAGTATTTTAGATCCGTCGCTGTCGTATGTTAATTAAGTGGTATTAGATGAGTTTTGATTAATTAGTTCTTCCTATAATTTTGTAAAACTTTACGAACTGTGTAACTCAGCAATGATATATACTTTGATAATTCAAAAACTCTTAATTTTTATAGGCTTATACCATAAATAGTGCTAAGGTGGTGTTCATCAAGAAGAGACCACAAAACCGGCAATTCAAGGGTTCAGGAAACTACTGCACTTCCTGTGATAGAAGTCTCCAAGAACCTTTTATCCATTGCTCTCTGGGATGCAAGGTACATACACATACATGCATGTTCCACCCTTTATGCTTCACTGAACAACAATTTCTGCAAAATTCAACTAAGTTAGAGAGTAATGTTTATTCTTTTGACATTTCATTTACACACACAACTAATTTTCTTTATATATGTCTTTTCACATCATATCATCTATCATCTATTACATTACACTGTTATGTTTTCCATTTTCTCTCTCTCTTTGTGCATCTAATAACATAAGGTGAATTCATGCCTAATTTTCAATTTTCACTTTATATTTAGATTGATATATGTATTTATATGTATAGGTGGATTTTGTGCTGAAACACTACAAGGACCTCTCTTCCTATTTGAGGACATGCAAATCATTGCAATTAAGCTCTGATTTTCTGATCCCACAAGAGATGATGGGTGATGATGAAATGACTCGTTCAACCATTGTTGATTGTGAGGACCCAATGAGTTCATCTTCAGGCTCAGAAAACATGAGCATGGCTTGCACAGAGATCGTAAGGAAGAAGCGTAGTGGGTGGAATGTGTGTGCAAGATCAATGACCAACAAGGTTTCCCATGAAGACATGGCCACTAGCATCAGTAGAAGAAAAGGCATTCCTCATAGATCTCCTTTGTGTTAGCATCATCAATACACATAAACCCTAACTAGGGTAACACAAGAAAGAACAAAAAAAACATATTTCTAAAATTTTTAATTATTAATAATAGGATATTTTGACTGAAGTGGGATATTCAAAATCCTCTCTTTCACTCTCGAAATTGAAGTCTTTAGTTTTAATTAATTATTACTTGGTCGGAGCATTGTTCGGTGGTATCACGTGGATGCCCATTCCAACCAAGGTATCTCTACATTGATTCATTTTAATACTCTGCATTATTATTGTTTTTTAAATATTTTTCGTTCCAAGTTTTGTGTACCCATTAGTATATATACTCAATATCTTTAATTCATTTTAAAAAGATGAAAAAAATAAATAAAATAAATGTTTCTCCTATAGCTAGGGTTTAAGCCTATTACGAAGTGTGGCATTAAGTGATAAGCGTTTAAAATTGTATACCATGCGTGCTACTTATTTAATAATTAATAGCTTAGCATTAATTATCACATGATAAATTAATAATCTGTCATGACATGAGTGATTTGTGTTTGGGATATTAATTAAATTACGCTACTTTACCTGAATTGAGTTTACCAAAGTAAAAGTAATTATAGGAAAGTTAGCATCGTTAATTGCATGTTAGGTTTTTTACGAGAAAAAAATGGCTTTCTTACTTAAGATGCTAACAAATACTTTTAAGAATAAAAGATAATATGCTTTTTTTGGCGAAGTGTTATCCAAGATACAAACAACTTTAATCATAGAAGTGTTTCTTTTGAGAAGTGTCATCATAAGGTCGCTTCCTAATTTCATTATTTTGTTTAAAGAAACCTTTTTTGTTGCTACTGATTCACAATGACGGTGCAGAATCATACTTTTCACTAATTATTGTAATTTGTAACTAGTCATTATGCCGAGCATGGATAATTGTTACAACCGGTGTTTAAGTCCAATTCAATCCCACAAAATCAATTTGTAGGTGTATAGTCCATTATTGGCTGGTATTAGGCAAAATAGAATGTTCAAGAAAATTTGTTATAATAAGTTTTAACATGACTCTGATACCATGTTAGAAGTGAACTTTAACCCCAACTCAACCCCACATAAAGTAAGGATTGCACCCACTTATATATTATGAATCGGCCTTATTTCTAGTCGATATGGAACTTCTAACAATAATAAAACTGTTTTAATTTTGTTATAACTTTGAGTCTTATTACTTAAAAAAACATATATTTTTTTACTAATCTTTTTTTAAAATAATTCTTACAAATTTTGCTATGAATAATGATTTCAAAAATTTGTTATCAATTATTTTACAAAATATTTTACACACAAAAAAATTATAGGAAATGCATGTAAATTGTATTTTTTTGTAGAAAATAATTATTAAAAAATCATTACCCCTCAATTAAAATTCTCAGGATAAAATAACGAAAAAAAAAATCACTTCTTTTTGCAAACTTTATAACAAATTTGTCAGAAAATTGTAATGAAATAAGAAAAATTCTAGAAATGTCTATTGAATATTAGCCTAATTATATTTAACGCTTGGTCTGTTTTAATTTTGAATGGATGTTTTTATAAATGATATTTCAATTAATCGAAAGAGAGGAATATTATTGATAAACTATTATTGATTTAATTATTGATCAATGTGCGACTGTTTTTTTACTCGAACAATCTCAAAACCAAGTAGTAAGTCCCAGGATTAGCAGTACAAGAATACCGCGTGATTAGTTGTCATTAGACTAAAGAAAACCCTAAACATTATTAGTGTTAACTTAATCAACTTTACGGGCACACAAAATTTTTAATAATTTTTAAATAAGTAAAAAATCTATGTCAAGTTAATTTTCGTTAAGCATTTTTAACTTTTACTTCTTTTTTATTAATTGAAAAAAAAAAGACATCACATCGGTTAAACTGAAGTTCAGTTTTTAATTTTTTTTAAGATAAAAAGTTGTTGAAGAAGGAGAAGAAAAGCTTAAAGGAATACAAACAATAAATATGACATGACAAAGAAAAACAGAAAAAGATAAAATAGAAGGAAGATTGCAAGAGAGACGAACTACGGAAAGAATCAAAATTTTAGAAGATGAAATCAAAGGATTTGTATGTGAATAGCTTCTTAAGAATTAGAAAAACTTGAAAGAAGTTAAAACTCAATGAATAACACTTTGGTGTGTTCGCTTGATCTGATTTCCTATTTAAAAAGAAAGAAGATGATGAATTATCAAGTTAAAAGCATGTTCGTTTTAAAGGAAATAAGAACGAGTGGTACCAACGATTTGTAGGATGAATAAATTTTTTTATCTCATGTGTTTAGGGGAGATTTGAAGGAGTGTTGCAGCAAAAGACGCTTCTAACGCATTTATATGTGTGTGTGGTGCATGTGATGAATAACCAATGTGTTCATGGTAATAGCCACTGTTCATGAATAGCCACTGTGTTTAAGATCGATCCATAAGTATTTGGATTCGATCCCATGATGTGTAGAACGAATATGAGATATTTGAGTGCATTGGATCGATTCACGTAAGCTTGGTACCGATCCCAAATTTTTTTATTTGAAATAAAATGTCATCCACAAATGCTTCATAAAATTTATTTTAATACTATGAAAAAAATTAATTTATTTTATTAATTTTTTAAAATTATTTATTTAAAGTATAGCATTAAATAAAAAATTTAAAAATTGATTAAAACTCATACAAATACAAATTTATACAAGTTATTACATAAGGACAAAATAGTAATCTCTCTTTTAAATATATTAAAACATTTTTTATCTATCATATCAATCAAATCACTCATTAACTCTCATAAACTTTACTTCTAAATTCACTCATAATCACCTCTAAATCCCTTAAAAAAAACAACAACACACCTTTCACTCTCAAATTCACTCAAACTCATCATCTCCCTCTCCCTCAAACCCATCTATCAAAGTGAACAAAGCCTTAAGGAAAAAATTTTATTTAAAAAAAATATGACTAATATCAGAAACTAATTTAATATTTAATCCATAAATCAATTCTATTTTTTTTATCAATAATAAAGACTATTTTAAATACTAATAATTAGTTTATAAATTAGTATATAAATTAATTAATATAGTGAATAATTATTTTTAATTTTTAAAATTGATTGTTGTTTAAAGATTTTTTATATTGCTAATTGATTTGATCTAGATTTTTTTATTTTATATATACATTGAACTTGTTTATAGAATTGTAATATTATTAAGAATTTGGCTAGAGAATCACAGAGTCTTAAACATATATAATATATTTAATTGTTTTTAATGTTGTAACTGGGTCAGTAATTAGGTAAGTTTTTCTACAACATTGAACAAAATAAGTAATTAAGTTAAGCCAACTAAAAAAGATAAATTATGAAATAATATTGGTAATAAATTGATATTTAGTTACGCTGAGAAAATATAATGTTATTATGAAAAATAGGGTGATACTGAGCTTAAAACATCTACATTGATTGGACTGATATTTGGTGGGCCAAACTTTGTTTGGAGTTTTAACATGAGACAAGCAAGTTAGTAATTCAGGGGATGCAGAAAGCAATAGTTAGCAAGTTGTCCATTATGTGAGATCTCATTCATTACTTGAAAAAAAAAATCTCTTTTCGTGGTCTTTCCCTTTCAAAACAACCATCATGAAACATTTTGACCAAACTTAACACCAAAAAGAAAAGTTACCAATAACAAATATCCTCATCGTTATTTTGTTCTCATTTTGTTTATGTAGCCATAGACATATTTTAATTTTCTGTTTTTTAATTATTTTTAAGTTAACTGTAAAAATAAATAACTTATCGTGAGTTGGGTTTGTGTTGATTCTTTATTTAGAACGTGGGAAAAGTAACAAACGAGAAAGGACGAGAGAAAATATTTTTATGAAAAAAAATAAATCTCTTATGTCGTACATAAGAAAACAAGATAGAAATAAAAAAAAAAATGTATACTTAGTAGTCTTCATCAGTTTTAATGAATAATATTTTATTTAAAATATAAACAAATAAAAATCCATTTAATTAAATTTTCATGATTTTTTATATTATATAAAATTGCATATATGTGTTCCTCTCGAAAATATTGAGAAATTTTAACTATTACATTAAGAAAATATACTTATAGAAAAAGATGCCATGTTCCTCAATTTCATACCCAATATCATTTTAATTTGTTTCATTGGTTAATATTAATATTTCTAATTTATAATTGATTCTATGTTTAAACGTATATTAGCAAGATTAATTGTTAAAATGAAAATATTGCTAAAATCAACACCATCTAAAACAAAAGAAGAAACAATGAACCGGGAAAGGATTTTTTTTTTTTATCAACAAAAGAATATATTAATTATAGAGTATTTAGAATGGAAAACGATTTTAACGATGGTTAAATAAAATTTTTAAAAATGATTTTTTATTTGTCATTATGTTATATTACAAGTTGTTATAGAGTTGGGGAATTTACGACGGTTATGAACCATTGTTAAAATTTTTGTAAATAACCATGATTTTATATTCTAACCGTCTTTAAATATTTAGGATTTGTTTGTTGGGGTTGGGTCAGTTTTTCATGAATTGTTAGTAAAGAATACATCAGATTTTATGTGGGTCGTTCGCAGAGGTTTGATGCTATAAAAGGCCATCAATGGAGGGATAATATCTCGGTGTAGTGAGGAGGAGCTTTAAGGAGTGCGTGACATGGTGCGGAGGAGCTTCACGAGATGTAGAGGTTGCATGATAGGGTGTGGCAGAGCATCGTGAGTTACAAGTGCGCAGCGCAGTGTGACAAAGCTTAGCAGGATGTAAAGATTCGCGTTCATAAGGTGCTAGACGCAAACTAACAATGGTGGTAGTAGAGTGCACGAACAAACGACGATAATATTGGATCGACAATGACAATGTGGACGCTAATTAAGGAGGGTGGATAATGCTGTAAATGAGAGAGAAGGTGAAATTGAGAGTGTAAAATAACGCTCATATGTGTGGAAAGAGAAAAAGAAATATGAAAAGTTGTCACAGACTTTTTAACGACAATTGAAGTAGGGAGTCGTTATTGTTTCTCCATTGTGTCACTTTAACGACAGTTGCATAAAATAATTGTTATTATCTCTCTACTATGTCACTTTTAACTATGGTTGTCTAGGAACCGTTGTTAAAAACATTGTCAAAATTACAAAAGTGTCATCACATTTTATTTTATGATGTTTATTATTTAGTCATAATTAATTTGATGCCATGAAAACCTTTTTTACACTAGTGACAACTCTTATATGCACCTAGGCTATAAAAACTAAGGATACAAAAATAAAATAAAATCTATGTAGTCTCGATAACACATAAAGAAGAAGCTTAGATAAATCAAACTTAAAAGACATACACATATTCAATATTAAAAAAAAAAAAAACATTGTGCATGAATTCTTTTTTACCCTCCATATTGCTGAATAAAGTACTTTTATTCAAAAGAGAGTTAATTGATGTAATGGTTCTAGTGTTCCCCACTAAACATGAGAACTTATTCATGTAATTTGTAAATGGCACTCCACTTCATCAATTTTGTAGAAACTAATGTGAGCCTCTTTGTACAAAGTAATAGCAATTTGTGATTCTTAATCAAAATAGCATAGAAATCAGTTCCTATTAATATTATTTTAAGTATAGAGCTCAAATCTTTATTTTTTTTCCAACTAGGATTAATGTAAAAAAAAAAAAAAAAAAAACCAAAATTTTTTTTTTTTTTTTGGAACTGATGAGGATTAAC
>Ga0214542_1008691_pt1 | contig 16475 bp, 16 predicted proteins | sample CNSS1metaG_FD_160096 | JGI IMG/M metagenome (GOLD analysis project Ga0214542, IMG submission 160096) | Root nodule microbial communities from cowpea collected in UCLA plant growth center, Los Angeles, California, USA - CNSS1 | ecosystem: Host-associated > Plants > Roots > Nodule | place: USA... | reverse complement strand
CGTTGCCCCCCCAACTATTTTTTTTTTTTTTTTAATTTTTTTTTTTTATATTTTTAAATTAAAAATAATTAAAATAAATAAATTTTTTATATTATATAAATATTTTATATATATCAGAAAATTTACAAACAATAATTTGAAAAAGATAAAGGAAAATTAAAAAAAAAAATTAAAAAAAAAAGTGGCGGGCCAACGGGACGGGTTACAATATTCAAAGTTGTGGCGAGTCTGCCCGACCCGACCCGTTTTTGGTAGGCCAAAGGCTGGGGTAGCCCAAAATGGGTCGGGTTAGCCCGTTTTGACACCCATACTTGGAATACATATTTTACTTTTAGACTGCTCACTCTAGAATGTCAAATATGTATTAAATATTGAAGATAATAGTTGTGACATATTGTACCTCTCATATTTCTCGATGGGAATATCAAATAAATATCCAATGTTGGAGTTAAATGTTGTAATAGTGAGATAAACATTTGGGTGTTTGAAAGTTGTAATGGTAATTATTTTTTAAAGAAATGGATGATTAGTACTTGAGTAAAATATTTGATAAAGTTGATATGTTGACATGTTCACCAATATGTGTTAGAGAAAAATTCAATACCCTAAATGTTTTGGCTCACATCATCAATATTGTGCAATAGTGTGCAATGTTATTGTTCAAAGAAGTAAACAACTAGCAACCTAGAGAGATAAGTACTATTAGCTATTAGATAAGTTGCATAACATTTAAAATAAGAGAATAATTATTAATGTTGCATGGAACATATTTAATGTTTCTCTACATTAAAGCTTGACAGATGATAGCGAGTAGAAGAAGACAATCAAGTGAATTAAAAGCTAATGAACAGGTAGTAAAAAGGATTTACAATGTTCATCTCTTCTCAAGCCTATACAAAGACTCTCTTAAAAGAAGACAAGAACAAGAATGATCCTTTTACAAGTGCTAAAACTTTGTTGAAATATTTTACACCCTAAAATTTTTGTAAGAACACTATTTGTTCATATTAGTAGAGCCAAATCCTTGTACATGTCAAAAGACATTACCCTCTCTAATAAGCTAATATAGTGATCTTTTGATCATTTAAACTACTAAATTAGTACAAGTCAGGAGTGGTTTGTTAAAAGGTTACTCAGTTGAGCCGGGCATGGCTTCAAAAAATAACACTTCAATGGGGTGATCCAGGAGTGGTTGAGAGCCGAAAGAATACCTATGTTAGGTTAGGAGTAGGGATGGTAAAAAGGGCCAAGCTTGGCAGGCCAGCTTGCCAGCTCGCCCAGAAAACAAGTTAGGGTAAAGAATGTAACCCGCTAACCCGTGCTAGCCCAGCCCGCTTGTCCAACTAAATATCTCGCGGGCCAAAACGTTCCATCACGCAACCTACACTCACTTAAAAAAAATCATGTGCAATATGTTGTGAGTATTCAGTAGTGGAGTGCAATTGAGGCATTAGAAAGAATTTTAGAAATAATGAAGCCACCACAAGAGTTACAAACAACATTCTCATTCTCCTCCGTTTTTCTTCTCGTTCATAGCTAGCCACCGTCCACTACGACACTCGACAACGACGAATGCAACTAGATGCTTAGCATGACGAAGACTGGGCGTAGAGCCACAATGCCACAATGACAATGCAAAGCCACCACACCGTGACGGACAATGACGATTCTGATGAACGGTGACCACCATAAATAGGTTTGTTCCTAATTCGCCATTTTTATCCCTAATTTGCGATTTGTAGCCCTAATTTGCAAATTCCCTAACCCTAATTCCGAAATCCCTTTCTGAAATTTTGATTTCCCCTATTGGTGTTGAAGGTGTTGTTGTGATTGATTAGCGTTGCACTAATTGTTGCTGTTATAATTGTTATTGATAGTTGTTGTCGTAATTGGCTTCCTTGGAGGTATTTCTTTCTCTGATTGATTGTTGTTTATGGATGTCGTGGATAGTTGCTCCCTGATTTTTCCATGATAGTATAATAGTTTGTATTGTTTGTTGTTGGGCTTCTGTAATTGTTGTTTGTGTTGTTGTTCGATTACACATTTTTGTTGTTAGGCTACCATAATTGTTATTTGTGTTGTTGTTTCAGTACACATTTATGTTGTTATTTGTGTTGCTGCATGGGTTGCTACTTCGATTGTTTTTTGTGTTTTTGCTAAGTTATCTCATTCTGTTTGTGTTAGGATTTAGTGAACCTCCTATAAGAAAAATGATAAGTCAACAACTTCTGATTGTTGAAAATACTTTACTAGGATTGGGGTTGGTGATGATAGAGGGGGATGGAAAGGTGTAATGGTTGCAACCAAAAATACATTATTGGTTGTAAGAAGTATTGCCCTTCCTATTCGAAGCGTCACATTGACAATTGTAGTAAATTTAAATCTGAATATGTAAGGCAAATGATAGTGGAAAGGCTAGGAAACTTAAAAGCAAGAAAAATATATCAAATGGTTTCCCATGAACTGTGTGCCAATTTAATTATCCAACATGGTTTACCATTCAACTTTGTTAAGTATGAAGTGCTTAGAACTTGGATAACTTATCTGAATTTTGATGCATGTTTAGTTTCTAGAAATACGATAAAGAGTGATGTTTTGAAAATACATATGAAAGAAAGAAGCATACTAAAGGAAGAGTTTAGGAAAATCAGAAATATGATTTGTTCGACATATGATTTGTGGACTTCTTTAACTATTAAGGGTTATATTGCTTTGACAACACATTATGTTAACACAAATTGAAAATCGTGTAGTAAAATTTTGAACTTTTGCCACTTCCCTCCTCCTCACACCAGATTTGAGCTATCAAAGAAGGTAAAAGGATTTTTGCATGTTTGGGGAATTGAGAAAATATTATTTTCTTTCACTTTGGATAATTCATCTACTAATGATGTTCTGATCAAAACATTAAAAAGTTAGCTTGTTTTGCAAAATTCTTTGGCTTGTGATTGTGAGTTTTGCATGTGCATAATTGTGCAGAAATTTTAAACTTGATTGTGCAAGAAGGATTAAAAGCTCTTGGTGATTGTTTATATCATATTAGGGAGAGCATAAAGTATGTTAAGGGTTATGCGAGTAGAATAATGAAATTTAAACAATGTATTGAAAAAATAAGGGATGTTGATCCCAAGATTGCTTTGTGTATAAATGTATGTTCCTACAACGTGGAAATCTACTTTTTGGATGATTCAAAGTACCCTTAAATATCAACATGTGTTTGCAAGTTTACACTTAGTTGACGAGAATTATAAGTATTGTCTGTCTGAGGAGAAGTGAAAAAAAGTAAAAAAAAAGAGCATGATGGTGAAGTTTGATAAATACTAGGATGAATATAGCATTATCCTTGCATTTGGGGCAATTTTAGACCCAAGGATGAAGTTGGAAACATTTGGATATTGTTATGAGAAGATAGATGCTCTAACTTGGGAAGTAAAGTTAGAGAATATGAAAGAAAAATTATACAACTTTTTCTCTTAATATTGTTCCATGAATGAGACTTCCCCTTTTCTAAAGTGTAAGCATATTCGTTTGTGAACAACATCATCTCAATTAATTCAATCAAGTCAAACAATTTTCATGTAAGTATCCCAATTACTACGGTTGCATCTGAATATGCTTTTAGCATTGGTTCAAGAATTTTGAATAAGTATAGAAGTCATCTATTGTCAAAACATGTTGAAGCATTAAATTGAACTTGTAGTTCGAAGAATGGGTTTCGTGAATATGGTAACTTCTCTAATTTAAATTCTAACAAAATGTTTTCATAAATAATTTTTATATCCTAACTTGTTTTTTTCCAATTCCATTCCATGTGTTATTAAGATGATGATGTTGATCAAGATGGAATAGCAGATGTGAGTTGTTCTAAGGGTGCATCTAATAACTCTAAAAAGGAAATTGATGAAGATTGAAGGAAATGTTTATGCTTTATTATGTATTTTGTACTTTGTCACTTTTATTGATGCTTTGTTATGAGTTGTATTATGTGATTGTGTAAGGCATGTAAAACACTTTGTTATGCTTTTATTTTACTGATGCTTTCTTGGACTCCACACACTGGATAATGGTGATGTAGTGAGCTTTTATGATTGTATTTTCTTCGCTTGGCTGCACTGCATCATGGACCATTGTTTGTGTTATATACTTAACCATAAATTATAGTGAAATATATTGCCTACAGTTTGAACAAACAACTGTTAGAATGGTGTTGTTTCCGCATAGCAAGGCCATTTGGCGACTGATTCACGATGTTGTTTTTGCATGCCATGGCCATTTCAACTACCTTTTATAATATTTTAGCATTGATATCAATTTCATTTTGTAATAGTTATTGTGTTCATTATAGTTTGCTTTCATATGATGTTAGACTATTGTTTTAGTGCTTTATTTTCTTATATGATATCATTCATGGGGAATTTGTCTGACCATATTTAATGAGCTATTTCTTTTAATTATACTTCTTTTATAATCCACAATACTCGAATTAAGGATTTATTTATAGAATTTTTGCCTCTAGTACCCTGATTTGAGCCTCTAGTATGAAGTTTGAAAAAAAAGGTCAAAGCTGATTTGGGTCATCGGTATGAATCTGGAAAGAACTAAGTCAAAGTTGGCGGGCCAACTCGCCAACGCACGGGTCGGGTTGAATGGTCCAACCCATTTTCACTTGGCGAGCTAGTCCGACCTAGTCCGTTTTAGGTGGGCCAAAATCGAGTCGGGTTGAAACGAGTTGGGTTGGCCCGTTTGCCTCCCTAGGTTGGAGTGGCTTGGGAAAGAATAATTCTTTTAGCCAAAAGTGACTTGGAAAAAAATATTTGTTTGAACCAGAAATGGCCTGAAAAAGGATAATTGTGTGTACAACACAATGTGAGTTTGCCTAGTGGAATTTGATTTGTTGGTCAAGAATTGAACATAGAATGTGTGATCAGATGAACCATTATAAAAATATTGAGTATCTTTTATTCACTCATTTTGTGTGTTTTTTAGATTATATAATTCAAAATATTTTTGGATTTTTCACTCCAAAATGTAAAATATGTAGTTCAAATCATACAATCTAGATTATATAAAAATATTAAGTATCTTTTATTTCACTGATTTTGTGTCTTTTCTAGATTATATAATTCATTTTTTATGGATTTTTACTCCAAAATGTAAAATATGTATTTTAGAGCATACAATCTACAATGCATATTGTTGTTTTAGATTGCACAATCTAGAGTGTCAAATAAATAGTAAATATTGAAGATAAAAGTTTTGACAGTTTCAAATTACACAACCAAGAACATAAAATATGTATGTTAGATTAAACACTCTTAAATACTTATTGCATGTTCGAGATTGATCAATAGTGAATGTAAAATGTATTCAAAATTGGAGTTAAAAGTTCTTAAAGTGAGAGAAATATTTGTCTTTGAAAGTTGTAATAGTGATTTTGTTGGATAGAAATGGATGGTCAATATTGGAGTAGTATATTTGACGAAGTTGATATGTTGATCCATATGGATGAAATTTGTATATCATGTATTAAGAGTGAATGTCAAATTAAATAGTTAGAGGTGATTGTAGTGATGTGTTTACACCAAAAAAGATAATTAAAATGTGTCATTATTTGTCTCAAAAATTTCACAAGTGACATATATTGTCTTGGTGTAGGTATTTGGTATGGGAGAGGACCTACTTGAATGGATAGGATTTGGTCAACATGCAATGAAGACATATGTGTTATCAAGTTGCGAAATAGGTGAAAAATATATAAATTACAAAAAAAATTACAACTCACTATAATTAGAACAAAAACATGTGTTTATTCATTTAATTTGCATAGTAAACCAATATGCAATGAATGAGGGTGAATTATGGGGAAATCATAGTAATGAGCTAGTGGATAAATTAGTAGATCATCCATATGTTAGAGGATTAAAACCTACTGAGTAGTCCTTCTTTATTGACATGACTAAGACTTTAATGAAACTCATAAACACTTTACCAATTTTGAAGGTTAACAATGTTATGAATATAGAGCAAGTATACTTATGGTGTACACATATTGAAGGTCACAAAGAAGACTAAAAACTTAAATGCAACAGGAAATATTGTTATTAGAGTGTAACATGTTTATAGATTGTAATAGGTTTGACGAGACTTAAAAAATGGTTACAAATGTTTTTTTGGATGCACTTTATCGATGAAATTATTGAATGCATATAGCATTGTTTTATGGTTGGACAATATATAGAAAACCAATACGTATAGAGGTTGGTGTGAGGTCCACAAGGCTGACTTCCTTAGTGGCTTTTGTCTTTTTGGCAAGTGAAAATAAAAAAAGAACTTTATATGGGTGCTTAAAAGACGTTAAGGGTTGTTTTTTAAAGTGGATGTCCTATCTTAAGCCTTTTGTTATATATAGAGATATTGCTTTAGTAAATGCAATCATTACTGCATAAATTTTCAAACCTTGTATGTTAGTTTCGCATTACTAAGAATATTGAATGAAATGTAAAATGTTACTGAATTTCATAGAGGTATGGGAGTATGGTCATGAATGCATGCAAATGAGTTATGGATTGACTAAATTGTGATGCATTCTAAGGTTGTGCTCAATGTCTTGAAGTTGTAGGTTCTCTATGGTCATTGTATGTTGAATATATGAATGATGTTTGAATAATTCTACATAAAAAAATATTAAGGCATAATCTATTTTTTAAATAGACGATCCCAAGTAACCAATGAGGTTTGGATGATAACAAACAACCATTCTACTAGACGAGTAAGTCTGTTGTTAGAAGAGAAATTATGTTAGATAATTAAGAGAGAACGTCTAAAAAATATAGCAAGGTTGAATACTTAGTTAATGTGGTTTGAATATCAAAATATGTGATCAGAACTTTTGCTTATGTATGCTTAATTAATAATATTCAACTGTTATGTGTGTTAGAATAAGCTGGAAGTCTAGTACATGCAAAGGGCAAGTCTTAACATTAGACGAGGTAGTGCATTAGACGAGTACAAAATGTATGTTGACCAAGTTTAAAACATTAGACAACCCAATTCTCTGGATAACGTAAGTTAGTGTGTTAAATAGCTAAGGTGTTAGACAACATAAAGGGTTAGATGATCTAAGGTAGCTTAAGTCATTAGACAACTAAACAATTGAAATAATTATAGTCTGTTCTGATGGTCTAATATTTGGTTTGAGTCTTTGATTGATCATGCAAATTGATTTAAGTGTTTGAAATAGTCACAACGCGTTATATTTGAAATTCAAATTTTTGAATTGTTGAAAAGGAAAGAAGTGATAATTCACTAGAAGCAATATACTCTCAAGGCGATATCAAGAACTTTTAGATTAAGAGAGAATAAGATATTGAAGATATGAAGAATTGAAGGTCAATAGCACATGAATATAAATATCAATACCTAGATGATGAAGATAAGAAAAATGTAAGAGAAAATACAAAAGTGTTGAAATGTTGTCATATCAATTCAAGAGAAGAGAAAACGAGAGAATACTCTGAAAGAATAGAGTCAAATTCATATTGTATATAGTGATATTGGGTTGAGTGATAACCATTATAATATCCTTCACATAGTGAAGTATACCTTGTGACTGTGATTGAATATCCTATGTGATAGATTATTTTGATCTTTGTAATTGTGAGTTCTTGATCTCAAGGGGAGATTGAGAAGCACAATTGGAGAGGTAAAACTCATTGTAACCTAAATAGGTTAATTCTCATGTTTCCTGGAAAGGGTTAAACTCGTGATACCTGGAGAGGTTGATACTCATTGTAACCTAAAGAAGTTGATACTCGTACTAGTGAAAGAATTTAATTAGTGGAACTTCTTAAGCAAGTTGCTTAACCTCAGGTGGACGTGAACCAGTATAAATCCTTGTGTGCGTTCTTCTTTGCCTTACTCTCTAATTTATTTATTCTATGATGTCTACATAAAACGATTTCAAAATTTCTACAAGCTTTATTCATCCCCCATTAAAAAGCCAACTTGCACTAACAATGGTTGTACAAAGGCAAGCATTGTTCAAAATGTGTAAGCATTGTTCAGGTTTATTAGCAATCTAGAAGAGCGATAACCTTTGTATATGTCATAAGATATTACCCTTCTTTCTAGTTAGTGAATTGCAATCTTTTATATCATGATGTTTGTAAACCTCATGGTCTTAATTGATTTTAAATCAAATGTTTTAACTGGAATTTTCAAAATTGAGATTAATTGGACTTTAACTAAAATCATTAATTAAAATAAGTTTTTAAAGCCATTGTAGATGCTACACTTTTTGGACAGAGAGCCTTCATTAGAGTGTTTGGACTGATGAGTGTAATTAGACAATCTAATTTGTTGAACTTCATTAAACGATCTAATCAATCATTCATGAACCTATGGATGACGCAAATAGATTAATTTGGGGATTTTTTAGTAATTATGAGAAGTAAGGATTATAAGCTTAGTGAAGAAATAAAGTGTTTTGAAGATTGAAAATTTAAGTTGATTCATGCTAAGTTTAGTGGAGTAGACATCTAATCTTTGAACCACTAGACATCTAATATGTCATACTACTAGACATCTAATGTGTGGACCACTGATTATCTGACCATTGACTCGTCTCATCTGTCTACAAAATATTCATTTGAGAGTTATACTAGAGACTGGTATTAAAGTTGTGTGAGTTTTGAAATGGTGATTTAAGCCAAGAAGGGGGGTTGAATTGGCTGTTTAAAACTTTTTCGAAAGCATAAAACCCCTTTCAATTGAATCAAATAGACTGGAGAACTAGAAGAGCTGTAGAACAGTACACTTTCAATCGATCAAAAAATAAAACAACAAACTAATTTGTTCTTGAGCTATGAAATAGTTGATTAATTTTCAAATCAGTCGGCTAAAATCTTGGAAATTTAAGCAGAATGTAGAATTCGCAGATTTAGCTCAAATCAGTCAGCTAAAGACTTGTTCCAATCAATACTTATAACTAGTATTACAGCCTCAAATTACGCAAGAACGCATTAAAGCATAACAAAGAATGGATTACTTGGTTTTCTTGAGTTCTTAAAGTGATTCACAATGAGTGAGATGAGAGAAAGAGAATTGCATAGTTGTTTTTATACGGGTTCACTCAATCACAAAGCTACATCTAGTTTACTAGTACAATCTGAGCATGGTTTCCACTATGTTCAAAAGTTTTACAAATCACACACCAAGATTACACTTTTGAACAAAGAAGCTCACAACTTTTTTGACTCGCACAAAAATCTAGACATACCCCCTACAGGAATCACACTTACAGACCTGAAATCACATCAGGCAAACAATCAAAGGCACAAAAACAACCAAACCTGATGGTGGCTCTCCCTAGCCAACCATACATGTGTTCTTCAAGCTAATCACGAGCCAAAATGCCTCCAAGATAAGCCAAGATCTTCAATCAACACGTTGCAGTTGTGTATTGCAGAGATAGAGAGTTTTCTAGTGGTGAATGACAAGTTTTCGCGCTCTAAAACTCAGAATTACACCTCTGCTCCCGAAAACACAACATATATAGTCTGGTTTAAGTGAAATTAGTCAGTTGAATTTTTCGTACAGTCAATTGATTTCACTTTACTTAAGTAAAATTAGTCGATTGAAAAGTAATTCAACTGATTGAATACATTCATACTAGAAACCATATACTTCAAGCCTTTTAACCTGTTAAAACCCACTTTAATAGAATAAAAGAGACACATTAAGGCTAACAAGACATCTAACATATGTCATATAGGCTACCAACAGGATATAACACCTAATCATTACATTAAAAATATTATTTCAATATTTAATACACTAGAAACACAATCTTGTGTCAACATTCTCCCCCTAAATTGATGAAGCCAGCATCCTCGAGTTGAATTGATGAGCTAAGATCCATAAAGAAACCTGAAAAATCTTTTGCATACAAGATACCAATATACAAATATACATCCAAGTATCACATATGCATATGCTCCTCCTATCACTAATAATGTGATTTAACTTTAGATTTTAGATTCAATTTGCAATATTACATGGTTTCGGTAGATTTATTTATGGTTTTCCAATTTTAACGCAATTTTATTCAATTGTACTCATTATTTTACTCAATTTTCTCCTCCTTTTGATTCATCAAATTAAAGATAATGCACATATTAGTTTGGAAAAAGTAGCATTTTCATTAAAGTAGTAACATAGGGGAGTATCAGGGCAACTGATACAGAATACAAACACTGTAGAATTAAAACAGAACTGAAAAATACATCATGAAGTTGAGACTGATATAATCAATCGATTGAAATTGAAAAATAGTCGATTAAAAAACTGAGATAGACAAACAAACACACAAAAATGCAACACTGAAATGAATTGCATGACCTATGAGTTATCCCTTTCACTCATCCCTGGTGTAGTCTTTGTTGTAGACATTGGACAGGAGTTCATGAACATTATGGAGTTGGTCATCCAAGTCTTGGAACCTTGTTGTGCAATATGCATGATGTGCATTTTGTGCCATGTTCAAATCTTGAAGTTGGTTGAGAATCATCCTCTCAAAGTAGGAATATGCAGGTCCAGTGTTCTCAGGAGGATGATAAATCTCAATGGCCATAGAAGACTTTCACCAAATCTGGATACACCTTGCCAGAAAGTTCAAGGAATGTCTTCAATTTTTGAGCTTTGAGATGTTGCTCTAGAGTTCCAAAGTTCTCTACCCTCAACCATGACATGCGTATCACCTTAGGAAGAATCATTTGTTTCCTATTGATCTCAATCATGAAGGTCTGGATCCTATTTTCATGCCCTTCAAGCCTTCCATGATTCAAGGCTATGGGAGAGGATGAAATAGGTTGGGTGGAGTTTTCTTCATTTGAGGGAGTTATTCTCTATCTTCCCATGCGTTTTATGTACAATCCACTCACAAATAATACACATCGAATGCATGTACATTGGAAATAATGTAATTAAAGCACTTTATGGTCAATGCAATATGAAAAGTTGATTTTAGTTGATGTAATAGTTGTTATATGCTGTTACTACAGTCCTAATAATGTCATATGATGGATACTTTGATTGGGTTAATCAATTAAAATCAATTCAAGCTAATCCACATCAGCATAAGTGAAATCAACACATAAAAATATAGAGTTAGTCGACTAAAACTATACCAGATCACATATTTTTGGTGTAGTGGCAGTTTTAAGTGAAATCTATGTGTTGTTCTTGAAATTTTAGTTGACTAAAAACTTTAGAGCACACGAAATTCACACTAGACCAATTTAAGTGAAATATATGTGCTGTTTTGTGAATATTAGCATATTGAAACAGTTCCAGTACATATATTATGCATATTTTGACAGTTTAAGTGAAATCTATGTGTTGATTTTTCAAATTTAGCTGACTAAAATACTAGCAGTTCACAAATTATGTAGAATTTAACACTCTAAACATAGCAAGCACATGATCTAATAAAGTTAACAAGCCAAACAAATATCAACATACATTTTTCATGTTAAGAACACCTAATTCAATTCTAAGCTTGTTGAATCTATCACATGCAAGTGTTTTAGTGAACAAATCCACTAATTGATTTTCAGTTTTCACAAACTTGATTTCAATTTCACCTTTTTGAATACGTCTCTTATGATTTGATGCTTGATTTCAATGTGTTTAGTTGTAGAATGCTGAATTGGATTCTTAGTTAGGTTGATTGTACTTGTATTATCACAATAAAGAGGTACCTTCTCTAGCTTCAACCATATGCTTTGCACACATGCATGTCCAGCTGCTATGTACGCAGCTTCAACAGTAGATAGTGCTACACATGCTTACTTCTTGGTATTCCATGCGATTAAGCTTCATCTAAGTAGATGGCATGTGCTATTTGTGCTTTTCCAATCCAATTTGAACTTTGCATAGTCAGAATCTGAAAAATCACTAAGAACAATGATATAGTCATTTGGATACCATAATCCAACATTAGTTGTCCCTTTCAAATACTTGAGAATCCTCTTTGTAGCTTTGAAGTGTGATTCCTTTGGATTGGATTGAAACCTTGCACAGAAGCGAACACCAAATTGGATATCCGACCTACTACTAGTTAGATATAGCAAAGAACAAATTAACCCTCTATACTTTGTTGAATTAACTTGTTGTCCAGCTACACTGCATCCATAAGGCAGTTTGTAGCAATTGGACTGGCAACCTCTTTGCAATCCTCCATTTTGAACTTTTTCAGCAAAACAAAACAATATTTTGATTGGCTTAAAAATTTCCCATGCTTGAGTTGCTTCACTTACAACCCTAGGAAGTAGGTTAGCTCACCCATCATAGATATCTCAAATTCTCCCTGCATAGCTGCAACAAACTCTTCACACATGGAGTTATTATTTGATCCAAAGATTATATCATCAACATACGGTTGAACAAGTATCACATCACTTGCATGTTTTCTAATGAAAAGTGTTTTATCAATAACACCTCTAGCATAACCTTTATATAATAGAAAATTGTTTAACCTCGCATACCACTGTCGTGGTGGTTGTTTCAAACCATACAAGACCTTTTTTAATTTAAAAACATGATTAGGATAGAGGTGATCTTCAAAGCCAGAGGGTTGTGATACATACACTTCTTCATTTAAGAAACCATTCAAGAAATGCACTTTTCAGATCCATTTGGAAAAGTTTGAAATTACACATGCAAGCATATGCTAACAATAACCTCACAGCTTCTAGCCTAGCTATAGGTGCATGTGTTTCATCAAAATCAATACCTTCCTCTTGATTATAACCTTTAACAACTAGCCTAACCTTATTCCTAACAATGTTACCATTTTCATCCATTTTATTCCTAAACATCCATTTAGTACCAATCACATTCATTTCATTAATTATAGGGACAAGAGACCACACATCATTTCTAGGGAATTGATTAAGCTCATCTTGCATAGCAACAACCCAATTACTATTACCTAATGCATCATTCACATATTTAGGTTCAATTTGAGACACAAATGCAACATGTTCAAAGTATACAAGCTTGCATCTAGTGGATACTCCCTATTTTATATCACCAATTATGTTGTCCTTTGATAATCGCTTGGGTTCAATCCACTCCTTCGGCAAGTTGTTGTCTACAACGTTTTCAGCAAATTGAATTTCCTTTACAACTGGCTGATTTCCTATAGTAAATTCTTTTTCTGCAACATATCTTCATCTACAATGTTAGGTCTTTGATCTTGCTGCACTGCGTTAGTTTCATCAAATACAACATGTATAGAATCTTCAACAATCATTAGCCTTTTGTTATAATCATAAGTCACAAATCCTTCATGCTTTAACTCCAACTTTGCAAACTAGGACTTGTCACTTCTCATATGCTTCGAGCAACCACTATGTAGGTGTAACATCCCTACTGGAAATTACTTAATTAAATAAATAAAATAAAATATAAAAAATCAATCAACATAATTTTATTATTTTCAAACACGGGAAAATTCAAATTATTTTTCAATGCGCCATATTTTAAACATAACTAAATAATAATCTTATTACAAGTTTTCAAAATCGAACATAATGAAAGAACATCATAAAAATCCCTAGCTCAAGAGCCCCTAAGCTAGCCCTCTCTCTGTCTCCATGCATCACCAACATCACCTGTAACATCATCTGCTCCCGCGTAACGAATCACACGATCATCGCCAAACACAAACAAAAAGGGTGAGCTCAAAATAAACAATCATCTAATTTAATAAACTTAACAATACACCCAATTATTTTATTCTAGTTAGTTCTTGACCAAGACCTTAATCCCTAAGTTTTTCAACCTTCACAACACACAAATAGTTAGCCTCAGATTCAGGGTTTATGATGCTCACAAGAACCTGCCCGTTCGTGGTCCTGCCTCTACAAACCTCCCCGCTCGTAGTTCTGCTCTACGAACCTTCCCGCTCGTAGTTCTGCTCTACGAACCTCCCCGCTCGTAGCCCTACTCTACGAACCTACCCGTCCGTAGTCCAACACACGTGATCCACCAGCTACGTACCTCCCCGCACGCAGCATCTCTTAAGTGTGAGCACAGAACATACGAACCTACCTCGCTCGTATCCCCACATGAGAGTAATAGGATATGAACCTCCCCGCTCATATCATCACGTGTTCACAACCATCCATGAACCTACCCGCTCATGGCACAACATCCCCTGATCCAAGTTTCACATCACAACATGATAACTAAAACAAGAAAAGCACATTACGCTACACAAGGTACATACTCAAGCTGGTTTTAGGGATTCGAATACTTCCACGAACCTGCCCGCTCGTGGTCTAACTCTATGAACCTCCCCGCTCGTAGTCCATGTCTAGGGACCTTCCTGCTTGTAGTCCAACACACGTGATCCACCAGCTATGGACCTCCCCGCTCACAGCATCTCTCAAATGTGAGCACGGAACATAAAAATCTCCTCGCTCGTATCCCCACACGAGAGTATCAGGATATGAACCTCCCCGCTCATATCATCACGTGTTCATCACCAGTCATGAACCTACCCGCTCATGACAACATCAAGCATATCCCAGACCAAAATCAACACAACGAACCATGCAAAACATATCACAACGCACCCTGCCACTACACCATCGCCTAGCGCAGCCTAAGCGTCGCTAGGCGAAATGGCAGTACAGACCGCCTGGCGGTTCCACATCACTGTTGGGCGCCACAACTCATAAGACATCCTTGTTTCCAACTATCGCCTGGCGGTCCACTCTACACCGCCAGGCGCTACACCACTAATGTGACACTTCTGGTTTTAGGTACTCTAATTCCTTTCCTAGAATTCAACCATTCAATTCTCAAACATCCAAAAATCAACATACACATTCATACATTCCAAATTCCAACATCACAACACATATATGCATCTTGCAAGTATAAGCACACATTCCTCTCTTTTATAATTCATATATACTTACCTCTTAAATCAATTCCAATACACACTTTATTTTCCCCTTCTCGTTTTCCTACCCTTTGCATGCTTACAATTCACATACCCCACATAAGACACAATCAAAGCTACATAGTTATTTCGCACGCCCTCGCAATTCCATTACATTTAAAGTATGATTATCATGTTCCCATACTTTCCCAAAACCCGTCATTATTATGCAACACTCGATCATAGTGATATCATCAATAATGGCCTTATTCACACACTTATAACATCATATATTCGAGCTAACATATATAGGTTCATATATTCAACATGTCTCAACAACCACTACCACAAACATACTCATCAATCCAAGATATATATATATATATATATATATATATATATATATATATATATATATATATATATATATATAAATACACTCACCAATCAAGGCCATATCAGCACTTGAGCACACTTAATCATTCATTAGTAATCATACTATTAGGGAATTCAAACAACCAATCATGAGTGACATATATCTCAATCTACAGACACCAAATTCAAATCTCCACCGTTCAAAGTGAAGAACAACATGTTATGAATCGCCTGTCGAAATTTCACCTAAATCAGATGGTTAACGAATCGGGAAACATAATTTTACGAAAACTACACAAACAAGAAAAATTTGTAGCGCCTAGCGCCCAGAAAATCAAAGCTTGGCGCCTGGCGGTATCAAAACTGCGCCCAACAGATCCTGCTGCACGAAAAGTATGAAAAATAGCGTTTTTGTACAGTATTCACATCGCCTGGTGGAGCCACCCTTGCCATCAAGCGGTTCATCACAAAAAAACCTAAAATTGGGTTAATATTCATGCGTCGCCTGGCGGCACACTCAAAGCCGCTAGGCGGTTTCTGGGGATTTTCCAGAAACACGTAAACAGAGAGATTTTTATCATATAAAGGCATCACATTCATATAGTATAACACGAAAATAAGTACAGATCATATACACATATAAAGGAATCCCCTCTAACCTGTTAATCCTTGCTCAATTTGGGGAACCAAGACTTCTCTTGTGCCACCACTAGTCCAGCTTTGGCCTTCTCCCAATGCACTTGATGCTTTTCTCAAATCCACCCAAAACACCTTCAGAGGCCCCTTTTCCACTGTCAATTGTTGGGTTTTTAATAAACTTAAATGTATTAACCACTATAGGTAATTAGTCGTTGTAAGAAACTAGCCGTTGTGAGTGGTTAATGCACTAGCCGTTGGAGTCTAGGTAGTTAATGAGTTAGCCGTTTATAGCTGTTTATAGCCATTGAGAGTACAATGATGAGGAAATGTGGGTCTATAAATATAATGTATTGTAAGAACAACAACAACAAGAAGAGGTGAATAAAGTTTTTTCACAAGATCATTTGAGTTGTTGTCTAACAAAGTGCTAACAAAGTGGTATCAAGAGCCAGTTAGCTTGAGTGTTTGAGTGGAAAAAAGAGAGAGCTAGAGAGTTTGAGTGTTTGAG